>SAMEA3663095__coassemble_1150_pt1 | contig 21999 bp, 17 predicted proteins | sample SAMEA3663095__metabat2_high_PE_012 | metagenome-assembled genome bin SAMEA3663095 (sample SAMEA3663095) | pig gut metagenome | biome: pig gut; feature: pig-associated habitat; material: faeces | place: France | collected 2012 | reverse complement strand
ACGACTATAGCGGCGACGCCTCCATCCGCCATCTTGTGGCCCACGGACTTACGGAGGTCAGCGCCCATGCCGTGGGGCGCAACGGAGCCAAGGGCACCTATTGCTATCAAGGAGAGTGGGGGAGTCTCGACCACGTGTTCGCTTCCGGTCCCGTGGCTCTGGGCTTCAAGGAGAGCTACGTCTTCGACCCCCTGTGGCTTTTGGAGGCCGACGAGAAATACAACGGCGTGAAGCCCCGCCGCAACTATGCCGGCCCGTCCTACAAAAATGGCTACAGCGACCACCTGCCCCTCATCGCGCGGTTCGACTACGGAGGAAGCTAATCCCCCCGCGACCTTTCTGCTCGTAATGCACAATTGGCGTGGACACTACAGGCAGGTGTGCAAGCGCTTGATCGGAAAGCGGTCGAGCATTTCCTTTGGATCCAGCACGGCCCCTGCGGGCGGATGTTCGTCTTCGCAGTTTGTTTAGGTTGTTCCTTTGGGTGAGGCTTTCCGCAGCAAGGCATCGCATGGAGGAAGTGAAGATTGAGGGTGAGGCTGAATCATAAACAACCCCAGACTGAGGCTTGTTGGCGCCGCGGTCTGGGGTTGGTGGTGAGTGGGGTGTACGCAGTTGTAGGGTTGGAGCAGGAATCCCAACTTGGGGTCCGTCACTGCTTCAGCTTGAAGGAATTCTCGATTCCTTGCAGCTCGGCAAGGAAGAGCTTGTCGGCCTTGAGGCGCTTCTCCACCTGCGAGCAACTGTGGATGACGGTGGAGTGGTCGCGGTTGCCCACGAGCTTGCCTATGCGGGAGGCGGGCATCTTGGTATATTTCTGAGCCAAATACATGCTCACTTGGCGGGCCACTACAAAGTCGCGCTTGCGGCTCTTGCTGTTGATGTTGGCTTGGGTGACGTTGTAGTGGGTGCACACCGTCTCCACAATGTCGTCGACGGTGAGCGGGTTGTCGTCAATCTTCACTGCCCTGCGGATGACGCGCTCCGCCAACCGCATGTCGATGTTGCAGTTGTAGACGATGGAGTAGGCCATGAGCGAATTGATGACACCCTGCAGGTCGCGCACGCTGCCTTTGGCCGTCTTGGCGATGAAGGCCACCACGTCGTCGGGGATGTGGAGTCCGTCGTGGCGAATCTTGTTGCGCAGGATCTGCGCGCACAGTTCCTCGTTGGGCTTCTCCAGCTCGGCGATGAGGCCGCAGGCGAAGCGCGTGAGCAGACGGTCCTTCATTCCCTGGAGGTCTACGGGAGGACGGTCGGAGGCCAAGATGATGCGCTTGCCGTTGCGGAAGAGGTGGTTGAAGATGTGGAAAAAGGTGTTCTGCGTGCTGACGGCTGTCACCCACTCTTGGATGTCGTCTACTATCAGCATGTCGATGGTCTGGTAGAAGTTGATGAAGTCGTTCACCTTGTTGGCTTGAACGGCATTGGTGTACTGCACCTGGAAGAGGCGCGCGCTGATATACAGCACCCGCTTCTTGGGGTAGAGCCGCTTGCACTCCACGCCGATGGCATTGACAAGGTGGGTCTTGCCGCAGCCCGAGGGTCCATAGATGAACATGGGGTTGAACTGCATGTTGTTGGGATGCTCGGCGATGCTGAGTCCCACACTGCGCGGAAGCTTGTTGCTCGTGCCCTCGATGTAGTTGGAGAATGTTTGGTGAAGATTGAGCTGAGGGTCCAGGTCGCGCTCCACGGCATCAAGAATGGTAGGCGGCTGGTTGAGTCCAGTGGTCTTGCGGCTCTGCTGCTGCACGGCGTCGGCCGGGTCGGCCTCTATGTTCTGGGAGAGGTTGTGCTCCTTGTCGGTCACGACACGGTAGGTGAGGCGCACGCTCACGCCAAAGCAACGGTGGAACACCTTGCTGAGAAGTCCGAGAAAGTTCTCCTCTATATACTCATATACAAAGGGACTCGGAACCTGGATGAGCAAAGTGTTGGTTTGCTCATTGAACGACTCAAACACAATGGGTTTGAACCAGGTGTTGTATTGCTGCTGGGTGACGTTCTGTGCGATGAGCGCAAGCGACTGCTCCCAACTTTCCTTAGGATTTATCTTCATATTTCTGATGCCGAGTTTGATGCGCGGATAGTCTGCTCCTCTATCTCTCGCGCCGCTGATGTGCTTAAAGCAGTGCAAAATTAAGAAAGTTTTTTGATACTGGCAAATCGCGCGAAAAGTATTTTTCAGCCGTCGCGGGCTAAGTGGCTAACAGATAGCCTTTTAGCAGCTTTTGTTAAAAATGCGCCTCCGTAGGGCGCGAAATGTATGTAACTCTTTGGTAATAACCGTTTCCATGGCGTTTAGCCCCATCGCAAGCCAAGGAGAGTGGAACAATAATCTTTGCGCCCCAACTGCCATAAACAAAAAGACTTCCGTCTGCTGACGGAAGCCGTGAAACATTTTGCGTGTAAATTTAGACTGAATCTAAAAGGTATGTCTGCCTTGTCTGCAGCCCGGGAGGCTTTAGGCTGGTTCTATAAATTAGGCTGATAGAATAATCGATAAAGTGGAGTTGTCGTTTCGGTCGTCTTCTGCATCTATCGGTCTCAAAACGTCAAGTCTCATCGGTCGTGTAGCCCGCTACACTCCCTCTTCAACTTACGTTTTGAGTCCCGATAGCTTGCAGAATACGACTCGACCTAATTTATAGAACCAGCCTTTATTTGTCTTTCCTGCCGAAGAGGGAGAAGTGGACATAGCGCTTGGGATGCTCGCGCAGGTTGATCATCAGAGAGTCGGCGTGGGCAACGGTGGAGTTGAGGTTGTGGTAGAGCTTGGGGTCATTCATGAGCAGCCCAAGCGAGCCCTCGTTGCTGTTCATCTTCGCCGTGAGGGTATTGACATTGGCGATAGCCTCGTTCACTTGGCGCATGGTGCCGTCCACATCGATGGCGGCAAGGTTGGCCGTGAAGCGGTCGGTGTTGTCGAGCACTGAGTTGGCCTTCGACATGGCGGTGTTGGCCTTGCCCAACACACCCGGAACCTGCTGGTTCATGTCGGCCATGAGGGTGTTGAGCCGAGCCGAGCTTACGGTGAGGTTGGCCGTGATGTTCTGGATGTTGTGCAGCGACTGGGCTATCGCCGGGTCGGCCATGAGTGCATTGAGCGAGGTGAGGATGGAGTCGAGCTTGGGTATGAGCTTCTCCACCTGCGGTATCACCCCCGCCACCTGACTGAGCATGCTGCCGCTGATGGTTCCCTGCAAGGTGTCGCCCGGCTCAACCCGCTCGCGTGGGTTGTTGGCCAAGAGCAGGTTCATCTTGACATTGCCCATAAGGTCGCTGGTGATCTCAGCCGAGGAGCCCTTGGGGATGCGGAGGTCGTTGTCGACGTCGAACTTCACCAAGATGTCGTCCTTGCCCGTATAGTCATAGATGATCTCCTTGACCACGCCCACCTGATAGCCATCGGCATAGATGGGATTGGACGACGAGAGCCCGCTGATGTCGTGGAACTTTATATAATAGGTGTTGTCGGTGGAGAACACCGACATGCCCTTCAGAAAGTTCAATCCGAAGAAGAGAACTACGATGCCCACGATAGCCACGAGGGCAATCTTCACCTCATTTGTAAATATCTTCATAACTGACTATTTTTGTTTCTTGTTGTCGAGAAATTCTTTGATGGCCTCGTTCACGTCGACGACTTTCCCCTCCTTGAAAGCGATGATGAAGGCATCGGGAAACTTGTCGAGAATCGACTTGCGCAGTCGGCTGATTTCGTTGTAGTTGGTCGAAGCGCCGTAGGTGTAGCGGATGAGAGGGCCGTCGTCGAAGCTCTCGCACCCCTCCAAGCCCTTGAAGCGTTGGTCGTTGAAGCGCAGCCTGTGCTTGCCGGCGAAAATCTGGACCTTGAACACGGGGGCGTTCCTTGGAGTCTTGTCGGCTTGCTTGGTCTTCGCCGTGGGCTGGGCAGTCTTCTTGGCGTCCTCCTTGGCCGTTGGCTTCTTGTTTGGTGTCTTGGCTGTGGCTGCTGAGGCCTGTTGCCTGTCGCCCTGCCTTGTGGCCGCGGGCTGCTGCCTGTCGCCCTGCTTGGCTGAAGGGGTCTTGGCCGTTGGGTTTCGCTGTGGCGTTGGGGCCGAAGTGTCCCGTTGCTGGTTCTTGGGCGTGGCCTTGGGTGCGGCGGCTGGTTGGGATGCGGCTGGCTGGGCTGGCTGAGCTAAGGCTACGGCAACGTTGTCGCTGTCCTCCGCGCCACTTTCGTCGCCGGGGTTGTCGGTGTCGGAAAGCTGGGCTATGCCCCCACTCTGGTATTTGTCCTTGTATTTCAAAAAAGCCTTGTAGATGCCCTGTGCGATGAGGTCAACCTGTGCGGGGTCGTTGAGCTGCTGCTCCTCGTCGGGCGTGGTGATGAAGCCCAACTCGATGAGGCAGCTCGGCATGGAAGTCTCGCGCAAGACGAGGAATCCCGCTTGGTGGACACCCTTGTTGGGCCGGCCGGTCGTGGAGCAGACGCTGCGCTGTATCAGCTTGGCCAAGTCGACGCTGCGCTCCATGTAGGCGCCCTGCATGAGTTCGAAGATGATGTAGCTTTCGGAAGATTTCGGGTCAAAGCCTCGGTAGGTCTGCTGATAGTTCTTCTCCTGCACGATGACGGAGTTCTCACGCATGGCCACGTCGAGGTTGTCCTTGGCGCGGTGCATGCCCAACGTGTAGGTCTCGAAGCCGCGGGCTATCTTCCCTCCCTCCAATGCATTGGTGTGGACGGAGATGAAGAGGTCGGCCCTGTTGCGGTTGGCGATGTTGGCGCGTTCCTTTAGGGGAATGAACACGTCGGTCTTGCGCGTGTAGACCACCCGCACGTCGGGACAGTTGCTCTCCACATATTTGCCGAAGGCCAACGCCACCTTTAGGTTGATGTCCTTCTCGTTGCTGATGGCTCCCGGGGCACCAAGGTCGTGGCCACCGTGGCCGGCATCTATAACGAGCGTGAAACGGTTGCTCCCGGCCCAAGTGGCAACCGAGAGCATGAGCATCAAGAGCAGTGTGGCGATATGTCTTCTTCGCATGAATCCGTGAATTTCGTGCAAATATAATCAAATAGCTTTGGAAAACCTATCAATCAGTTAAAGTTTTATCATTTATTAAGTGTAGTTCCACTCCCGCTCCGTCGCAGTCGGCTTCCATAGGAGGATTGAGCTTGCAGAGCTTGATGTCGATGGCCTCCACCACGAGGAAGCGGCGGGCGATGCGGTCGGCAATGCGATAGGCCACCCGCTCAAGCAGGTTGGACGGGACCATCATCTCCTGGCAAATCATCTTGTAGACCTCGGCGTAGTTGATGGTGTCGTTGACATTGTCTGACTTCATCGCGTTGGCCACGTTGTATTTCATCTTCAGGTCGAGACGGTAGTCGTTGCCCACAGAACGCTCCTGCGGCATCACGCCATGGTAGGCGTGAAACCGCAGGTTCGTCAGAAAGATGTAACTGTCGTTGAGTTTCATAGTCGTCAATGTGTTTTATCCACAGCGGCTGGCCCCGCAGTTGGTGCAGATGAGGCAGCCCTCCTGGTAGACCAGCGTCTCCTGTCCACAGACGGGGCATTTCTGGCCTTTGGCCTTGGTGCCGTCAACGATGTACTTCTTCAGGGCGCGCTCCACGCCGTTCTTCCAAGTGTTGATGCTCTCGTCCTTGAGTTGGAGCGAGGATACGAGCTTCAGCACGTGGTCGATGGGCATGCGGTAGCGCAGCACGCCCGAAATCAGCTTGGCGTAGTTCCAGTACTCGGGGTTGAACTTCTCTGAGAGTCCCTCCACGGTGGTCTTGTAGCCCCGCTTGTTCTCAAACTGGAAGTCGTAGCGGTGGGTGCCGTCAGGATTCGTCTGTTTGATGATTTTGCCGTGGGTGACCGACTTGGGCAGCGCGATGCCCTCTTCGTCGTCCTGCAGGCCGGTGAAGATCTCGTAGGGATAGCCGTCGAGCAGTCCGACAAAGGCCACCCACTTCTCGCGGTTGTTCTGGAAGCGCACCACATCGCATTCGAGTTCCTTGGGGCGGATCTCCTGCACGATGGGGCGCGCCAATTTCTGCGGCTCGGGTGCGGGAGTCTTCTTCTCCTTCTTCGACACAGAAATCATCACACCCGAGCGACTGCCGTCGCGGTAGATGGTGCATCCCTTGCAGCCGCTTCGCCAGGCCTCCACGTAGAGCTTGTTGACCAGAGCCTCGTCGACATTGTTGGGCAGGTTGACGGTGACGGATATGCTGTGGTCCACCCACTTCTGGATGGCTCCCTGCATCCTCACCTTCATCAGCCAGTCGACGTCGTTGGCCGTGGCCTTATAATAAGGAGAGCGCTCCACGAGCTTGTCTATCTCCTCTTGGGTGTACTTCTTCGTGGTGTCAATGCCGTTCACCCTCATCCACTCCAAGAACTTGCGGTGGTAGACGATGTATTCCTCGAAGGAGTCGCCCACCTCGTCGACATAGTCCACGTGAACGTCCGTGTCGTTGGGGTTCACCTTGCGGCGGCGCTTGTAGACGGGCATGAAGACAGGCTCGATGCCACTCGTGGTCTGCGTCATGAGCGAGGTCGTTCCCGTGGGGGCGATGGTCAGGCAGGCGATGTTGCGCCGTCCATACCGTGCCATGTCCTCGTAGAGTTGAGGGTCGGCGTCCTTCAGGCGCAGCACGAAAGGATTGTCCTTCTCTCGCCCTGCATCGTAGATTTTGAAGGCGCCGCGCTCCTTGGCCATCGTGACCGAAGAGCGGTAGGCGTTGAGCGCCAAGGTCTTGTGAACGCCCACTGCAAAGTCTGTGGCCTCCTGGGTGCCATAGCGCAGACCCATGGCGGCAACCATGTCGCCCTCGGCCGTGATGCCTACACCCGTGCGGCGCCCCAGGCCGCTCTTGTGCTTGATTTTCTCCCACAGGTGGTGTTCCGTCTCCTTCACCTCCTTTTCCTGCGGGTCGCTCTCAATCTTCTTCATGATGAGGTCGATCTTCTCCATCTCCAAGTCAACGATGTCGTCCATGATGCGCATGGCCTTCTGCACGTGCTTGGCAAACTTGTCGTAGTCGAACTTGGCCTCCTTGGTGAACGGGTTTTCCACGTAGCTGTAGAGGTTGAGCGAGAGCAGTCGGCAGCTGTCGTAGGGGCAGAGGGGTATCTCGCCGCAGGGATTGGTGGAAATGGTGCGGAATCCCAAGTCGGCATAGCAGTCGGGGATGCTCTCGCGGATGATGGTGTCCCAGAACAGCACGCCCGGCTCGGCGCTCTTCCAAGCGTTGTGCACGATTTTCTCCCACAGGTTGCGGGCCGAGATTTCCTTTTTCACCTTGGGGCTGGGGCTGTCGATGGGCCATTGCTGCACGTAGGGCTTGTTGTCGACGGCGGCCTGCATGAAGCCGTCGTCGATGCGTACGCTCACGTTGGCTCCAGTCACCTTGCCCTCCGTCATCTTCGCGTCGATGAAGGCCTCGGCGTCGGGATGCTTGATGCTCACCGAGAGCATCAGTGCGCCTCGGCGGCCATCCTGAGCCACCTCGCGTGTGGAGTTGCTGTATCGCTCCATGAAAGGCACGAGGCCCGTGGAGGTCAGCGCGGAGTTGTTGACGGGAGAGCCTTTGGGACGGATGTGGCTCAGGTCGTGGCCCACGCCGCCGCGCCGCTTCATCAGTTGCACCTGCTCCTCGTCAATCTTCATGATGGCTCCGTAGGAGTCGGCGTTGCCGTCGAGGCCGATGACGAAGCAGTTGCTCAGCGAAGCCACTTGATGGTTGTTGCCAATGCCAGTCATGGGACTCCCGGCTGGGACGACGTAGCGGAAATGGTCCAACAAGTCGAAGACCTCCTGTGCGGTCATCGGATTGGGGTATTTCTTCTCAATGCGTGCTATTTCGTTGGCGATGCGCCAATGCATGTCGACGGGACTCTTCTCGAAGATATTTCCGAAGCTGTCCTTCATAGCATACTTGTTGACCCATACCCGGGCGGCGAGCTCATCGCCGTCGAAATACTTCAATGTGGCCTCGTAGGCCTCATCGTAAGAGTATGTCTTTAATTCTTCCATGCTTTTGGATGTGTGATGGTGTTTTGGTGGTGCAAAATTAACTAATACTTTCAATATAAAGAAATGATTTCGTTTAATTTTTACAGGGGCTTTGTGTGGTGAAATGATACAAAACGGAAAACTTTCTCTTGAATTGATGCTGCAAAGTTGCACAAAACCAAACGTTTCTGTATGCCTTGCAGCGGGCGAACCCTCCGCTTGCAGGATGGGAAATAATTAGCTTGGGTGCGATGGGATTGATGGTGCGATGGGATTGATAGGACGAAGATAACCCATGAGCCCCATAACCCATAGCTCCCAGCAGCCGCTCCCCATCCCCTCCTCCTTCCTCAATGAAAATAAAAAAATGCTTCATCCTACAACTTTTCTACAGATCTATATACTAACTTTACAGAAAAAGAGTTTATAAAGGAAGACAAATAGGACATCATCCTTGTCATCACCAAAGAATACCTTTAACCAGAAAACGCCATACGGGCACTATACCTTATAATTAATATATGGAGAGAAAAATTCATCTTCCTTTCATTTCCTTCCCAGCAAGGATTGACAATATGGCACTGATGAAGACGTTGACCGCGATCAGCGTGCTTTGTATGCTTTACATATTCTCCGCCAAGTGGCACGCCATCTTCCTCATGGCCGATGCCATGGACAAGCAGTTGATGATACTGCTCAACTTCAAGGGTGGCGCCTTTGTCGACCGCTTCCTGCATGGCTATTCGCAGAAAATCGTTTGGGCTCCGCTCGTTGCCGTGGCTTTGGCCACAATCTTTGCCAACCAGCAAGGTCCCGTCAGGCGCAAGCTCCTTGTTGTCTTGGCGGTGGTTTTGATGGTGGTGGTGCTCGACCAGCTTTCATCCAGTGTCATCAAGCCGCTCGCATGCAGGCTGCGCCCCTCCCACACCCCCATAGTCAGCGGAATGCTCCATTATGTCAACGGCTATCATGGCGGCCGCTTCGGGTTCGTTTCCGGCCATGCCACCAACACCGTTGGTATTGCCGTGTTCTTGGCCATGATGTTCCGCGACCGCTTCACTCGCTGGTCGTTGGCAGTCTTTGCCCTGCTCATGTGCTATTCACGCATCTATTTAGGCGTACACTATCCCGGTGACATCATTTGCGGCGCACTCTTAGGAGTGTTCGTAGCATGGCTCACGCAAACTCTCCTGCGCCGATACAATCTGACTTTCGCCACAAGGAAACGGCCTTGGGTGCTGTTGGCTACTTACTACCTCACGGTTTTGGCGCTGCTCATCTTTGCCTGACCCTTTTGGGGGACGACATGAAAGTCCATAACATGGTGGATGGCCGCATGCCAGCCGAGTATGTGGAGGGTGTTTCACCATCGGCCGGTTTGGTGTCAGGTGTGTGGCACTGTTCGTCTTGGGCGCGGCCCTCTTCGGGTTTTCCGTCGTTTGAGGGCGACCGCCACGTGTTCACCGTTTATTTTAGGCTGGTTCTATAAATTAGGTCGAGTCGTGTTCTGCAAGCTATCGGGACTCAAAACGTAAGTTGAAGAGGGAGTGTAGCGGGCTACACGACCGATGAGACTTGACGTTTTGAGACCGATAGATGCAGAAGACGACCGAAACGACAACTCCACTATATCGATTATTCTATCAGCCTAATTTATAGAACCAGCCTTTAGGAATCCCTGAGCCCGGAGAGCCTTGAGCAGTCCGTCGGAGAGAGCCTCGTTGTCGCTCTTGCGCGTGCGGATGTCGGTGAACACCTGGGCGAGCGTCTCCTTGTGGTTGATTTCCACAAAGTGGCGGTTCACCTCCAAGTTTTCCTTTTCCTTGTAATAATCGTTAATCTTCTCTGGCGTGTAGTCGGCGAAGCGCTCGTCGTGGCGGATGGCACGCAGTGGCAGCCTGTCAGACTGTGCGGGTTCTTCAGCCGGCCAGCCCACGGTGATGGTGGCCACGGGGAAGACCAGTTTGGGCAGGCGAAGCATCTCGATGAGCTTCTCGGGCTGATAGACCGACGTGCCGAGGAAGCAGGTGCCGAGTCCTCTTTCCTCGGCCAAGTTGCAGAAGCTCTGCGTGAAGAGCAGGGCATCAGTGGCTCCATTCCATAGGCTCAGGAAGTTGTCGAACCCCGGTTCTCCCTTGCGGTTCGCGGCCCATGCGGTGACGCGGCGGAGGTCGGCGCATACGGTCAGCACCACTTGCGCGCTGGTGACCATGGGTTGGTTGAAATGCACTGGGGCGAGGGCCTTCTTGCCCTCTTCGCTCCGAGTCACAATGACGCTGTAGAGCTGCAGGTTCTCCATGGTCGGCGTGTGCTCAGCCTCTTCGAGCAGACTGTTGAGCAGTTGTTCACTGACTTCCTTGTCCGAATACTGACGGATGGTTCTTCTGTCTTTTATGGATGTCATAGTAGTTTGTTTTTGTGCAAATATACAAAATTAAGCCTACAATCCGTCCTGCTTCGGTCTTTTTTTTCCTGTTCCATCCTATTTCCCTCCCTGTTCGCGAATAGCATCGTAAGAGGGCGAGTCCGCCGGATCGCCCGTTTTTGGCCAATGCTCCATTATTTTGTCTACTTTTGCAGGAGAAACTGATTTATTTTTCTTACTTTTGCAAGCTATAAACAGCGGGAGTGAGTTCCCGACAATCAACCAAGAATAGGAAATGAGACAGAATATATTTGGCGGTTCCCTGATGAAGGGAATGCTGATGGCCGCCACTTTTGTGGCCCTGATGGGTTGCGGTGGAGGCAATAAGGACGAAAAGAAAGCGGCGGCAGGCGGTGGGACGCAGGTGGCTGTGGACACTGCCCTGCAGAGCAGGCTTGACAGGTTTGCCAAGAAGCCGCGCACCAAAGGCCACTTTGGCTTTTATGTCTACGACCTCACGGCTGGCAAGCCCGTCTACGGTTTCAACGAGAAGGAGGCGCAGCCTTCGGCATCCTGCATGAAATTGCTCTCCGGCGTGGCCGGCTGCTATCTGTTGGGCACCAACTACCAGTGGAAGACCGAGATTTACCGCCATGGCAAGGTGGTGGACGACACGCTCCGCGGCGACTTGGTTTTCAAGGGTGGCCTCGACCCACAACTTTCGCCTGAGGACATGGCCACGATGGTGAAGATGATGAAGAGCCGCAACATCAAGGCCGTCAGCGGCAAGGTGATTTTCGACCTCGTGCTTACCGACCCTGTGAAAAGTGAGCAGCACTGGTATCCCTGGGACCTCTCCTTCTCCCGCTACGGCATTCTCTACAAGGGCGCGCCAAAGGTGGAGAAGGCCTTTGCAGCGGCCCTGCGCTCGGGAGGCATCCAGGTGAGGGACAGCCAGCTCGTGCTGGGGCGCACGCCCAAAGGCTCCTTTGCGATGGTGCGCTACCGCCGTCCGCTCCATCCCGTGCTGCGACGCATGTGGAAGAACAGCTCCAACACACAGGCCACCTCCTTGCTCTATACCATTGGCCACAAGGTGAACCCCAACGCAGAGCCCACGGCGATGGGCGTGAGATACGAGGTACACTTCCTGCGCAGCGTGCTTGGCGAGCGCGACCCGAAACTTGTGGTGCACGATGGCTGTGGACTCTGCACCTACAACCATCTCTCGCCCGAGGCTCTCACCACGATATTGAAGTTTGGCTATGCCCACAAGGACATATTTCGCATGCTTTGGAACAATCTGCCCCTTTCGGGTGTTGACGGAACTCTGCGCACGGAGATGGCGAGTCCCGAGCTGCGAGGCAAGGTGCGCGCCAAGACGGGAACCCTCTCCCATCCCTACGGCATCAGTTCGCTGGCCGGCTATTGCCAAGCCGACAACGGCCACCTGCTGGCCTTTGCCATCATGGACAGCGACATGTCGGTGTTGGATGCCCGTGTGTTGCAGCGCGACTTGTGCCGCGCCATGGTGAATGCTGGTAAAAAGAAAGGAGGCAGGCGATGAGACGCTGCTCGTGGGTCAATTTGGACAATCCCCTCTACGTCATTTATCACGACGAGGAGTGGGGACGACCGCAGCACGACGACCGCCGGCTCTATGAGATGGTGGTTTTGGAATGCTTTCAGGCAGGCCTGTCCTGGGAGTGCATCCTCAACAAGCGGGAAAGCTTCCGCGAAGCCTTTGCCCAGTTTGATGCAGACAAGGTGGCGGCTTTTGTTGAGGCCGACGTTGATCGCCTGATGGCCGACACGCGAATCGTCCGCAACCGGCTGAAGATTCTCGCAGCCATCAACAATTCCAAGGTCTTCAAGCAGATACAGGAAGAGTGGGGGAGCTTTGACCACTACATCTGGCATTTCACCGATGGGCAGACCATAGATGAGGCCTACACTGAGCGCACCACCTCTCCCCTCTCCGACGAGGTGTCGAAGGACATGCGCAAGCGTGGAATGAAGTTTGTTGGCTCCACCACCGTCTATTCCCTGCTCCAGTCCATAGGCATCATCAATGCCCACGGGCCGGAGTGCGATCTCCATCATCGGGCTTAGTCGTGTTCCTCCACCGGCTCCCATAGTTCTACGCGGTTGCCCTCAGCGTCGAGGATATGCACAAACTTGCCTATTCCCTCATAGTTCTCTATCTTGTCCACTATGCTGACCCCTTTGGCCCTCAGTTCGTTCACCAACTGCTCGATGTCGTTCACTCTGTAGTTCACCATCATCTGCTGTCCACTGTCGCCGAAGTAGTCGGTCTCAGCCGGGAATGGACTCCATACCGTGCGGCCCACCTTGTCGCTGTTTTTCTCTTCATACCATTTGAAGGTGTGTCCGTAGGCGTCGCTCGGAATGCCCAGGTTGTCCCCGTACCATTGTTTCATCTTTGCATCGATATATTGGTTTATGTTTTTGGCCTTTTTGCTGAAAAACGTGCTTTCTTTTTAGGAAAATGTGTACTTTTGCCGATGAAATAGAAAAGAATATGAAGATATGAGAAAGACAGTTCTTTATGCAGCAGCTATGTTGCTCATGCTCACAGGTTGCGGAGTGCCCCTCTCCACTTCGTCTAACGGCAGTTCCACTGCAAGCAGTGCGGGCGATATCTTGGGCGGCATCTTGGGAGCTGCAACCAACACGGAGACCATCACCAATGCCATCAGTTCTGTAATCGGACTGAACAAGCTCGGCAAGTCGAGCCTCGTGGGAACGTGGAAATACGACGGCCCGGGATGCGCCTTCACTTCCCAAAACGCGCTGGCCAAGGCTGGAGGCGAGGTGGTGGCCACGCAGATAGAGAACAAGTTGTCTACGGAATACGCCAAGCTGGGATTCTCGAAGAGCAACACCTACATCACCTTCAAGGCAGACGGCACGTTCAGCGCCAAGATCGACGGCAGGGCCTGGTCGGGCAACTGGAGCTTCGACGAGAGCACGCAGCAGTTGAAGTTCTCGGGTCTGCTGCTCAATCTCACGGGTTACGCCACTCGCAACGGCTCGGGCATCAGCATTCTCTTTGAGTCGAAAAAAGTGCTGACCCTCCTGCAGACACTTGCTTCGATCAGTGGCAACACCACGCTCTCCACCATCGGCGACATCAGCAAGAACTATGATGGCGTGAGAGTGGGATTCGACATGGCCAAATAAAGGAGTTCTTATTCTACAGTTCTGGTCTTCTGACCGGCATGAAGGCATTTCGTCCAGGCGAAGTGCCTTCTTTTCGTCAGATAGTCATAGTCCGCGTCGTGGGCGTAGGCCTCGCGCTCAAAACTGATGGTCATGTAGGCGTCGAGGCGTGAGCGAAGGCGGATGAGGCGATAGAGCCATTCCACGACGTAGAGGAGGTAGAAGCCCACGAAGAGCAGCTCGCGCATCTGGGCTGTGTGGATGCCCTCATGGTTGAGCACGCGCCTCGTGATGACAGCCTCGCGGCGACAGAAGCAAAAGCCGAAGAGGTTGATGGCCAAGAAGCCTTTTGCCGGCAGAAAACGGTTGCGGATGATTCTCATGCCGCAAAGATAGTGGTTTTTGTCCATTTCCCGTCCTGCGAGAGCGAAAAAATCACAAAGCCCCACCCTGACCTAAGGACCCACCCCTAACCTAAGGACCCACCCCTAACCCCTCCCTAAGAGGGAGGGGAACCCCAATCGCCCCCAAGATGTACTCAATGCCGTACATCCAATGCATATTGTCGCTCGCATAACTTGTGTGACGGCTGTCACACAGCTGTGTGTCAGTTGTCACACAATTGTGTGACAGCTGTTCTATTGTAGTGTGACAACTGCCACACTTGTTGGCTAACTCACCGCGCAATCCAATCCACGGAAATCCATAGAACCGGTTTAACGCAAAAAAAACGCCGCAAAGCTTTGGCTTTGCGGCGATGTAGGTGTATGTAGGGGGATTACTTTGCCATCTTCTCCTTCAGCAACTTGGGAATCTCGCAAGTCTCCATTGCCACGGGTACTCCGGCAGCCTCAAAGGCGGCCATCTTCTCTGCTGCAGTGCCGGAGCTTGTGGTGATGATGGCGCCGGCGTGGCCCATCTGCTTGCCCGGAGGCGCCTCGCGGCCGTCGATGAACGCCACGACGGGCTTCGTCACGTGCTGCTTGATGTATTCAGCGGCGCGCTCCTCAGCGTCGCCGCCAATCTCGCCGATGATGACAATGCTGTCGGTGTCGGGATCGTCCTGGAACAGCTGGAGCATGTCCTCAAAATAGAGGCCCACCACGGGGTCGCCGCCCACGCCAATGGCCGTGGACTGGCCGATGCCAGCGGCCGTCAGGTTCTGCACCACCTCATAGGTCAGTGTGCCGCTGCGGCTGATGATGCCCGTGTGGCCCTTCTTGAAGATGTTGGTAGGCATGATGCCCACCATGCTCAGCTCGGGCGAGATCAGTCCCGGGCAGTTGGGTCCCACCAAGTTGGCTCCCTTCATGCGGATGAACTTGTGGGCCACCACAGCGTCGACCACAGGCACGCCCTCGGTGATGCACACGATGAGCTTGATGCCGGCGTCGGCGGCCTCCATCATGGCGTCCTTGGCAAAGGGGGCTGGCACAAAGATGATGGAGGTGTTGGCGTTGGTGGCCGCCACGGCTTCCCTCACCGTGTTGAACACGGGGATGCCGTCCACCTGCTGTCCGCCCTTGCCGGGCGTGGTGCCGCCGACCACGTTCGTACCATATTCTTTCATTTTGGCTGCGTGGAAACTTCCGTCGCGGCCCGTGATGCCCTGAACAATCACACGGGTATCTTTATTGATTAATACGCTCATAATTGTTTCTTGATAGTTGAAGTTAAACCATTCGTTTGCCTTGGTGCGTTATTTTGACAGTTCCACTGCCATCTTCCCGGCCTCGCTCATGGTGTGGGCCACATGGAAGTGGGTGCCTTTGAGAATCTCACGGCCTTCCTGCTCGTTGGTGCCGGTGAGTCTTATCACGATGGGGATGTCGGTCTTGATTTCCTGGAAGGCCTCTATGAGTCCCTTGGCCACGTCGTCGCAGCGGGTGATGCCGCCGAAGATGTTGATGAGCACCACGTTGACGTGCTTGTCGGCGGTGAGGAGCCTCATGGCCTCCACAATCTTCTGTGGGTTGGAGCTTCCGCCGATGTCGAGGAAGTTGGCGGGGTCGCCTCCGTAGAGCTTGATCATGTCCATCGTGGCCATGGCCAGTCCTGCGCCGTTGACCATGCAGCCGATGCTGCCGCCCAGGTTGACATAGCTGAAGCCCTTGCTCTTGGCGTCCTGCTCCACCTTCTCCTCCGGTGTGGGCTCGTTGAGTTCCTGTACGTCGGGATGGCGGAACAGGGCGTTGTTGTCGAAGGTCATCTTGGCGTCGACGGCGCGCAGCGTGCCTTCCTTGGTCAGCACGAGCGGGTTGATTTCCACCAACGAGGCGTCCTTTTCCATGAAGAGTCTATAGAGTTTCTGAAGAATGCTTCCGCACTGGCGCACCAGCTTCACGTCGTCGAAGAGGTGGTAGGCGGCCTCGCGGGCCTTGTAGTCGGGCAGTCCGACGATGGGGTCGATGGCCACCTTTACAATCTTCTCCGGGGCTTCCTTTGCCACCAGCTCTATCTCCATTCCGCCCTCGCGGCTCATCATGATGATGGGTTCCTTGGTCTTGCGGTCGATGAGGATGCTGACGTAATACTCAGAGGCGATGTGGGCGGCCTCGGTGACGAGGATTCTGTCCACGACGAACCCCTTGATGGACATGCCGAGAATCTGTCCGGCATATTTCTCCACCTCCTCCACGTTGTGGGCCAGCTTCACGCCGCCGGCCTTTCCGCGGCCTCCGGTGTGCACCTGCGCCTTCACTACGGCAGTGTCCACGCCCAATTTCTTGTAAGCCTCAACGGCTTCAGCTGCTGAACGACAAAGGATGCAGTGGTCTACCGGCACCCCATAATTGGCAAAAAACTGTTTTGCCTGATATTCATGTACTTTCATAGCAAATTGCTTTACTAATAGTTGTTGATTATTCTTTCTGTGTTCCCCCTTGGGAAATCTTTCTGCGGTGCGTTGTGTTGGCTCGTAGAATGGTTATCAAGTTCATTGCAAAGGTAGTGGAATTTATTTCAACCGCCAAATAAATCGCTGACAAATCCACAAGGTGCGGGTGTAAATATGATTAATGATTGTGAAAAACAAAGTTCCATCCTGCTTTTCCCGCCCTGTGGTGTGTCAAAATGACATTTTCTGAGGTTTGTTTTGTTCTTCGTCAGATTTCCATTATCTTTGCATACATCCAGAACGTATGAAAACAGAATCATGAAGAATATCGGTTTTGTCCCCGACGAGAGCCAGCGTGAGGTGTTGGAGGCCGATGGCGGCTTTCATCTTGTGCTTGCCTCGCCCGGCTGCGGTAAGACGCAGATCCTCAGCGAGCGCGTGCGCCTGGCCCACAGGCAGGGTGTGCCGTTCGCCGACATGCTCTGCCTGACATTCACCAACCGTGCGGCGCGCGGCATGTTTGAGCGCATCCACGCTACGGTAGGCGACGACGACAGCGTGGAGCGGATGTTCGTGGGCAACGTCCACCGCTTCTGCTCGCGCTTCCTCTTTGCCCATGAGCTTGTGGCCGCCGACTCCGCCATCATCGACGACGAAGAGACCGTGAGCATCATCGCGCGCTACCTCGACGAGGACGAGGAGAAGGTGAACGGCGATTTCCACCGCCGCAGATACTACTCGCAGGTGATGCAGCTCTCCCATCTTGTCCATCAGGTGGTCAACGGCCATCCGCGCGAGGTGCGCCTGCATCCCGAAGCGTTGGAGGGCGAGGATGTGGCGTCGCTCCAGCAGGTCTGCGGCGTGCAGCGAATGGCGTTCACGCCCCAGGCCCTGGACGACATCTACCGCCACGCCGATTTCTATCTGTCACAGCTCGACGGCGAGGGCTACCGCGGCAAGAATGTGGGGCGGATGCGACAGACGCTGCAGAAACTCAGCCTGGCCCACAGCTATGAGAAATACAAGGCCGACCATCACCTGCTCGATTTTGAGGACCTGCTCATCCTCACCTTCGACATCCTGCAGAACGACTCCGACCACCAGTATCCCCGCTATCGGTGGGTGCAGGTGGACGAGGTGCAGGACCTGAATCCCCTGCAGTTGAGTCTCGTCGACCTGCTTACGGCCCCCGGGGCAACGGTGATGTATCTCGGCGATGAGCAGCAGGCCATCTTCTCCTTTATGGGAGCCAAGCTCGACGGCATCGAGCGGCTGCGTTCGCGGTGCAGCGGCCATATCCACCACCTTGGTGTCAACCACAGGTCGCCCAGCTATCTGCTGCGGGTGTTCAACGACTATGCCGAGAAGCTAATGGGAATCTCGCCCGAGCTTCTTCCCGTCGCAGCCGACCAAGACGGCGGCCAAGGCAACGAGCTGCGCATCGTGCACAGCAACGACATGGAGGACGAGTTCGGCGACGTGGGCCGCATGGTGGCCGCTTGCCTACGCTATACCGACACCGAGACGATGGCTGTCATCGTCAATTCCAACAGCGACGCCCAGCGGATGAGCGAGACCCTTCAGGCGGCCCACATCCCCCACTTTAAGATCTCGGGCGACGACATGTTCTCCACGCCCGAGGTGAAGTGCCTCTTCGCCCATTTCGACGTTTTGTCCAACGAGCTCAACTTCATGGCGTGGACAAGGATTGTGCGCGGGCTGGGGGTCCTCAGCACGTCGGCCGCCTGCCGCGCCTTCATTCAGGGCTTCAAGTCGCGCGCCATGATGCCCTCCGATGTGTTGGTCTACGACTCCAGCACCTATATGAATGAGTTTGTGGAGGCGGCCGATGCGGGCGACATCGTGGTGTTCGACACGGAGACCACGGGGCTCAACGTCTTCGAGGACGACATCCTGCAGATCGCGGCCAAGAAGATGCGTGGCGGGCGCGTCGTTCCCGGCAGCGGCTTCTGCGTCTATCTGCGTTCCGACCGTCCCATCCCCGCGATGCTGGGCGACGTGGTGAACCCCATCATAGAGGAGAGGAAGCATCACGAACTTCTTCCTCCAGCCGAGGGCATAAGTCGCTTCTTGACCTACGCCGAGGGCTGCGTGCTGCTGGGCCACAATGCCGACTACGACTATCACATACTGAGCGAGAACATGCGCCGCTGTCTGCCCGGCCGGAGCTTGGAGCAACTGCATCCCGTGTGCTTCGACAGCCTGCGGATCATACGTCTCCTGCGCCCCGACCTGAAGCGGTTCAAGCTGAAGAGCCTCTTGGAGGAGCTTGGCCTGGAGGGTCAGAACTCCCACCTCGCCGACGACGATGTGTTCGCCACTTGCTCGCTCGTGGCCTACTGCCTGGACAAGGCGCGCGAGGTGGTGCCCCGACAGCGGGAATGGCTACAGGGCGGCAACGTGAAGGCCTACGTCACCTTCCTGCGGCAGTATTACCAGCAACTCTATCTCCACGACCGCGAGATTCTCTACCATCGCCACCTCAATGGATCGGAGCCCATCCTGGTGGAGGAGATGCGCTCCGTGTACAAGTGGATGCGGCTGGAACACCGCTTCCATGAGGTGAGGGGCTTTGGCCATATCCTCGACTATCTCGCGCAGGACCTGATCGACGCCAAGGCCACGCCCTCTCTGAAGGAGCAGATTGACGCCCACGTGGTGGAACTCAACACGTTGAAGGAAGCCGACCTCTGTGGCAGCTCCTCCATGAACGAGCGCGTATACGTCACCACGGTGCATAAGGCCAAGGGGTTGGAATATGACAATGTCTTCATCTTCGACGCTGTGGATGGCCGCTATCCGAACTACTACACCAAAGGCGATGAGAGAATGGTGAAGGAGGATGCCCGCAAATTCTACGTGGCTCTGTCGCGGGCGCGGAAAAGGATTCGCGTTTGTGTGGGCGACATCCGTTATGACTACAAGGGCGGGCAGCATCCGCGCGACATCACACCCTTTATGCAGCCCATCGCCAAATACTTCACCACCCATTAGCAGGAAGCGCTTCGGCGGCCGACCCTCGCTTATATACCTATTATATATAGGCTGGTTCTATAAATTAGGCTGATAGAATAATCGATAAAGTGCAGTTGTCGTTTCGGTCGTCTTCTGCATCTATCGGTCTCAAAACGTCAAGTCTCATCGGTCGTGTAGCCCGCTACACTCCCTCTTCAACTTACGTTTTGAATCCCGATATCTTGCAGAATACGACTCGACCTAATTTATAGAACCAGCCTATAAGGGCGTCAACCACTCAAACGCAAGGAGTGGGAACCGTGTCCAATTGCAGGGGCGTGTGGGTAGAGTGATTGTTACTCTTCTTCTTAGGGCCGTTTCTTTGTGGCCGGCACGAGGCACTGCCCCTGCAGTCGAGTACGGTTTCCAATCCTACAGTTGCTGAAGCTTCGGGACAGCGGATATTATCCGTGGATTCATGGTAAGTTTTTATGGAAAGGGGAAGGAAAATGGTCACGTCCAGGCTTACGCTCCTACCGGAGCTATGGGTCTGAAGCGGTGGGGTGGCCTTACGATCAAGCTCGACGGCCTCCCCATCGCTTCAGACCCACACCTTTGGTGACAAGCCTTGGCTTTTTGGGAATTTTCATTATATTTGCATCCGATGCACGCGCGGCCTCCTCTTGGGCCGATAGGGTGGGGGAGTCGTCGCGATGATGCATGACAACAAGATGATAGCGGCCTGTCAAGGTCGTGCAAGCCACGCCGCAGGGATTCCTCGCTGCCAACTGCGCCATTCAGCAAGCGTCTTTCTGTGGCATGACAGCAAGGGTGGAAAGAGTCTGCCTCAAAAAATAACGATTGGAAACCTAAACCGCAGTGGCGCAGAAATAAAAACCATACTATGAATCAAGATGCAATCTATGGCTTCGTCAAGCAACTGAACAGCGACATTATCGGACCTATATTGGTGTTTGTATTGTTGGGAGCCGGAATCTACTTCACTATCCGGCTGAAGTTCGTGCCCCGCTATTACCTCCGCACATGGCGCAACATTCTGAAGCGTCCGCGCGACAAAGAGAAGGCAACGGCGTCGGCGGGAATGAGCCCTATACAGGCTCTCTCCACAGCCATCGCCTCGCAGGTGGGCACGGGCAACATCGTTGGCGTGGCCATGGCTTTGCTCATGGGAGGACCCGGGGCTTTGTTCTTGATGTGGGTGAGCGCGATCCTCGGCATGTCAACCAACTTCGCCGAAGCCATCCTCGGACAACTCTACAAGACGACCACTCCCGACGGGCACATCGTCGGCGGGCCTTCCTATTATATCCAGAATGGTCTACGCTGCAAATGGCTCGCATACGTCTTTGCCATCTTCTTCATCCTGGCCCTGGGCATGATAGGCATCATGGTGCAGGCCAACTCCATCAGTTCGGCCATGGCCGCCATCCTGCCCAGCCACATCGACGCGCTTTGGACGGGAATCTTCCTCGCCGTGTTCGTGGGGCTGGTGCTCTCGGGCGGCATCACGCGCATCGCCTCCTTTGCCGAGAAAGTGGTCCCCCTGATGGCCGGATTGTTCATCGCGAGCAGCCTGGTGTTCATCTTCCTCCACATTGGCAGTCTCCTTCCCGTCTTCGGCGACATCTTCAAGGATGCCTTCACAGCCAATGCGGGTGTGGGCGGAGCGGTGGGCTACTCGGTGATGAGGGCCATCCGCTATGGTGTGAGCCGCGGCTTGTTCAGCAACGAGGCTGGACTGGGCACCACGCCCCACGCCCACGCCATCGCAAAGGTGCACAACAGCTATGAGCAGGGTATGATGGCCATCGTGGGCATCAGTGTCGACTTGGTCATCTGCACCCTCACCGGGCTTGTGCTGCTGATGTCTGGAGTCATACAACCCAACACCTCGCTGGTGGGAATCCAGCTCATGCAGAATGCCTATTACTCTTCGTTCGGCGATGTCGGCACATTCTTCGTTGCCATTTCCCTGTTCTTCTTCGCCATGAGCACCATCGTGGGGTGGTATTTCTTTGCCGCGCAAAACGTGCGCTATCTTTTCGGCGAGAAGCCCATCAAGGCCTACCGCGTGTTGGTCATGCTTCTTGTCGTTGTGGCGTCGGTGGTGGAAGTGCCGTTGATTTGGGAACTCGCCGACACCTTCAACTTCTTCATAGTCATCCCCAACGTCATTGCTTTGGTCTATCTGGCTCCAAAGGTGGTGGCAGAGAAAGACCACATGAAGGAGGCCGTGAGGATGGCCAAACGGCTCAAGGCAGAGGAAGCCGCCAAGAAGCGGGCTTCGCAGGGCTGACCCCATCGCCTTGCGATGCGCATTGGCCGCAGAAGCTCCTTTCGGAGCGAAAAAGGCTGGTTCCACCATCGAAGTGGGACCAGCCTTTGCTTTTGGCAATCCAGGCTCGACGATTTCGTATCTTTAGCTGGTCAAGTTTATGTAGGCTGCATAGAGGCCACAATACGCTGATCCCTCGTCCATTGGCGTAACTACTCAGTCTTTTTTGACGGCGCAGCTAAGTTCTAAAGTTAAAGTCTTTTAAAGTTGTTCGTGACAGAAATCAAGTTTTGTTGGCGCACCCGACAAACCCTGTGGAGTAGGCCGTGCAGATGCTAACCCAAAACT
>SAMEA3663095__coassemble_1117_pt1 | contig 23204 bp, 17 predicted proteins | sample SAMEA3663095__metabat2_high_PE_012 | metagenome-assembled genome bin SAMEA3663095 (sample SAMEA3663095) | pig gut metagenome | biome: pig gut; feature: pig-associated habitat; material: faeces | place: France | collected 2012 | reverse complement strand
CAGTTTTGGGTTAGCGACTGTACGCACTCCACAGGGTTTGTCGGTTGCGCCGATACTTCTTCATTGCCTCCTCGACAGTGTAATATCGTTCGCGACCATCAAAATCTCCATTTTTCACTTGTTCGATATGCTGTTTAGAATAGTAGGTAGTACCATACTCCACCTTTGCGGGAATTTGATGGCGGTAGATAAAGGAACGTACAGCTTCTGCTGTCATCTTATATGTTGAACGCATCTCTTCCGGTGTAATCCAGTCTGTAATTTCTGAATAGTTGTTCTTCAAATTATACAGCACATCTATGGCTTTCTTCTCATAGAAGTTGAATCCTTTGAGTGCAATCTTTGGCGTTTTATGCTCCCTGGTCATTACACCAACATGTTTAACTCCCACCTTGAACATCTCTGCAACCTCTTCAGTTGAATAATAGCCATCTGGGGTTGGTGGGCATTTCTTCTCATGGTGTTGAGCTTGGAAAACAAGCTTTTCGTCTCCGTCTGACTTTTCTGCTACTTTTGCATTTGCCATTCGTTCACGCATGACTTTATCAAAGTCAGTACGGAATATCATCGTAAACTTTCCACGTTTTTCCGTTCTGACATCAAAATGCTTCAAGGTGTAACTTACTTGGTCTTTTGATATGCCATATTTTTCCATAGCCTCTTCATAGGTACTCCAGTCCGGATCGATACTATCGTCCTTGCGTTTGATACAATCAATATGCACCTTGGAGTAGAAGACTTTACCATTACGGTTTACTCGCGGAACTTTGTGGCGCATCACAAAAGTGATAACAGCTGTCCTTGTCATATTATACATCTCCATGATTTGGTCAGCAGTGTAATAATTATCAATGTCAATCTCTTCAAGGAGATCAGCAAAATGTGCGTCAATGGCTTTCTTGCTAAAGAAGGTATTGCGCCCTTCGTATATCTTGGGGATGCCCAAACGGTCACAACGCCCCCATACAGCCTTACGGCCGATTTTGTACTTCTCCATGATTTCCTGAAGAGTATAGTATTCCTGCTCCTCCTTTCTCTGATAGCGTCTTTTCCGATAGGGAGTGGCATCATCAAACACACGTTCAATGTCTGAGTATCTCACAAACGTCTTATTTCTTATCTTTACGGCTTTGATTAAGCCTGTCTGGAAATAACGATACACTGTAGGAAGACTGACATCGAACAGAACGCTCACGTCCTCGGGGGATAAAAATGCCTTATCCCGCAGAGAGTTGTTCCTCTCAGCGTTTAGAAGATATTCGGCATTTTCCTTCTCCCTTTTTTTCTTTTCCGCCTCGCGTCTCCGAAATGCGACACGTTCACACCCTCGACAGCAGTACTTGAACGACATTTTGGAAGCAACGAACGCTTTTCCGCATACTCCACATTCTTTAATTATCTCCATTTTACGCTTGCAATTCTGATGTTTTTTGCTGTAAAAGACCCCCGATTTTGTCTCAGTCTTTATCACATTTTTTCAGTATTTCTCACGAGTGCCCTGCATAGCGGTTGTGACGGATAATGGAGGATTCTCAGTATTTCTCACGAGGTGTCCAAAATAGCGTTTTGCCATTCCATTTGTTCGCACGATTGAAACGCAGGAACGAAATTTGGGCCAAAGTTACCTCGAAAAACTGGTATCAACAAATTACAAATGGAAAGTGTTAAATCGAAAAAAAGCCACCAAAATGGTGGCTTATAAGCAGTTATAAAAACGTTTTGTAAGTATGGTCAGATGGTCTATTTTCCGATGCAGAAATGTGAAAATATAGAGTTGAGCGTTTCTTGTGGTGTGATGGCACCACCTGTAATGTCGGCAAGATCGTCAAGACAGATTCGAAGATCCTCACTGATGAAATCTGCGCTCAATCCTTGTTGCAGGCTGTCGATAACCCTGCCTATACTCTCGTTGGCCTTGACCAAGGCACTGTAATGACGTGAATTGGTAACAATCACGTCATTCTCCGACAAGTCTGGTATACAGGCTGACCTGTAAAGGACTTCCTCCAAATGCGATAAGTCCTGGTCGTACTTGGCGGATAAACTGATTTCGTCCTCTGTCTGTGGCGATGTACCCTCTGGATGGTGGAGGTCGGCCTTGTTGAGAACCATTATCATTTTCTTTCCGATGGCCAACGAACTCATCTCGGCAATTTCTTTTTGGGATGGCCTTTCGTCTACAACCCATAATACGACGGAGGCTTCCGAAATCTTCTTGTAGGTGCGTTCGATGCCCATTTTTTCTATCTCGTCCGAGGTGTCTCTCAATCCGGCCGTATCGATGAATCGGAATGTTATTCCATGTATGGTCGTCGTATCTTCAATCACGTCGCGGGTTGTCCCGCTTACATTACTCACAATGGAACGGTCTTCACGCAGGAGCCTGTTCAGCAAAGTGCTCTTCCCCACGTTGGGCTTCCCTATAATCGCAACGGCTATCCCCTCTTTGATGGCTTTTCCCGCGGCGAACGTGCTGGCGATTTTTTCTATCTTGTCTTTCAGTTCTTCGGCCAACGCCTGAAGTTCCGGCCGTTTTGCAAACTCCAACTCCTCGTGGTCGCTAAAGTCCAGTTCCAGTTCCAGGAGGGAGTTCATTTTCAAGAGTTTGTCCCTCAGGTTGGCGAGAGCATTACTGATATGGCCTCTCAACTGACCCAAGGCCACCTTATGGGAAGCCTCGTTAGAGGCACTTATGAGATCGGCCACGGCTTCGGCCTGGCTGAGGTCCATGCGTCCGTTGAGATAAGCCCGTTTGGTGTATTCTCCAGGCTCAGCCTGACGGCATCCTGCCCTAATTAATGCCGCAAGGGCTTGTTGGAGGATATAGGCAGAACCATGGCAGGAGATTTCAGCACAGTCCTCACCTGTATAAGAATGGGGCGAGGCGAAGAAATTCACTACCACATCGTCAATCAGTTCGCCTTCTATGGAGATGAGGTCTCCATAGAAACGTTTCTTGTCTCTATCATAGGTGAAGGGTTTGCCCGTACGTGTTCTGAGCATGCCCTCCATAATCTTGAATGTTTTGTCGCCACTAATGCGGATGACGCCTAAGGCTCCACCTGCAGGTGTGGCCAAGGCACAAATTGTCTCACTCAAAATATTATCTGTTATATTCGTTCAAGGACTTTCACTATCAGGTTGTCAATCGAGGCGTGTTGGCTTGCGTCTGCAGTTCCCGCGCGTCGGTTGGCTATCACCATGCAGCATGTGAGGGCCTTGTGCCCCATCATCTGGCTGAGGCCGGCCACGGCCGACGATTCCATTTCAAAGTTCGTGATTTTAAGGCCTTCGTATTCGAAGGTTTCAATCTTCTCGTTCTGCCTCGGGTCGGCCAGAGGCATTCGCAGCTCGCGCCCCTGTGGGCCGAAGAATCCTCCACAAGCCACCGTGTAGCCTCTCACCATGTCGTCCGTTGCTATCCTGTTGAGGAGTTCGCCGTCGGAAGGAGCGATGTAGGGAATGCACGTTGGCCGCGCCCAGTTCATGTGCTTGATAAAGGCCTGTTCCATCTTCAGGTCACATACCTCGTCGCGCTTTCCATAGAAGTTGAGCAGTCCGTCGAAGCCGATGCTCTTCACGCTGGCGATGAACGTGCCTGTGGGAGTGTTGGGCTGCAGACCGCCACAGGTGCCTACCCTTACGATGGTGAGTTGTCTCAGTTCTTTCTTCACCTCACGAGTTTGGAAGTCGATGTTGGCGCAGGCATCCAATTCGTTGAGTACGATGTCGATGTTGTCGCAGCCGATTCCCGTTCCCTGCACGGTGATTCTTTTTCCTTTGTACCAACCTGTGATGGTATGGAACTCACGATTGCGTACGTCGCATTCGATGTCGCTCAGATGTGTTGCCACAAGGTCTACACGATCAGGGTCGCCCACGAGCATGACCTTGTCGGCAAGGTGTTCCGGTTTCAAGTGCAGATGGTAGATGCTGCCATCGTCATTGATGAGCAGCTCGGAAGGTGAAAAATATTTGTTCATTATCTTAACTTTTGGTTTTCAATGATTCTAATTCTCTTTTCCAGCGTTCTCGCTGTTTCTTCCTGTAGTGGAAGCTTTTGTTCCAATGATAGGATTTCCTTGCGCGAATCCTTGGGGTGGGAGCGGAGGTCGTCCAAGCGTGACTTGTTGTGCGCGACTTCCTTATTCAGTTCCACCAGCTGGTCATAAAGCTGTTTGGCCTCTGCCGAACGGAAGGACTCGATTGTGTGGTAAACGGTGTTGTCGTTCACAACGAACGTGAGTCCCTGTGTTTGCCCCGTCCTCTCCAACCTCAGCCTCAGGGCTTGGAGGCGTTTCAAGGCACTCTCCCTGTCGCCGAAAGTCCACGTTAGGGAGATGTCCCTCAGTTGAGCCAGGTTGCGGAGTTTGTCCTCTCCCAGCTCTCCTCCATCCAAAGACTCCCTCACGGCAGTCGGAACAAAAGTGTAGATACAGACCTTTCCCTCAGGTTGGAACCTGTCGCTCACCAGCCACCCCAAAGTGTCGTAGTCATTGATGATGAGCAGATAGTCATTGGCCGTTGAGTTGAAGGGAAGGCCATAATTCTCAGGCTGATAGAAGGCGTTGCCATCGCGATTGTAGACCGACATGAAGATGTCCCTTTTCCCAATGCTGTTCTTGCCCTCGCCCGAGAAATACAGCGTTTTGCCGTCAGCCGCCAAGAAGGGGTAGCCCGCATGGTAGACTCCCTCCGAGAGTTCGGGGTGTCTTTGGGGGGTGGAGAATCCATTGCCCGTCAAACTCTGGGAAAAGATTCCCCTGTCGGTGGTGTCACGGAAAGCAAAGAGCTTGTAGTTGCCGAACCCATTCTCGTATGTGGTCTGGTCGGCTTCCATCCTCATGCTTCCGTTTTCCTTGTCTATGGGGATGTATCTCATCCAGTCGTCGGCTTTTGCCACCACCACACTGTCGATGAACATCACCTTTGCCGTGTTGGGCAGGAGCTGCTCAAACAGCGCGTTGTGCGTCTGCGTGCCCTGTTTGGCTTTCTTCGCATTTCTTTGCGCGTAGCCCGCGATTGGGACCAGCAGCAGAAATAAAAACAGATATGTGAGTCGTCTCAGTTTCATTCTTCGGTTTTTGTTGTCTTTACAAAAATACGTCATTTTTTTCTTTCTGCAAAATATTTGTCTGAAAATATGGTGCAACCGGCTAATTTAGGGGTAAAATCGCGTGTAAGCTCAAAAATTAGCCTTAAAACGTTTTCGGTATGGAATATATTTATTAATTTTACACCTTGAAAAGAAGCATTGAAAACGCTGAGAACGCGAAAAAAAGGCCTTATGGCCCATTTGCTGCAAAAATTGTAATATTATAATGGACAACAATCAGACAATTGATCAGGACAGAATTTTAAAGATCAACATTGAAGAGGAGATGAAGTCCTCTTACATCGACTATTCCATGTCGGTCATCGTGGCAAGGGCACTGCCCGACGTGCGTGATGGCTTCAAGCCCGTCCACCGCCGTATCCTCTACGGAATGTCTGGCATCGGCAACACGAGCGACAAGCCCTATAAGAAATGCGCGCGTGTCGTTGGCGAGGTCTTGGGAAAATACCATCCCCATGGCGACAGTTCCGTATACGGGGCTCTGGTGCGCATGGGGCAGGATTGGAACATGCGCTACAAGCTCGTCGACGGGCAGGGCAACTTCGGGTCGGTCGATGGCGACTCGCCAGCTGCCATGCGTTACACCGAGTGCCGCCTCTCCAAGATGGGAGAGCGCACGATGGACGACCTTGAGAAGGAGACCGTCGACATGGTCAACAACTTCGATGACACCCTGCAGGAGCCATCCGTCATGCCCACCAAGATTCCCAACCTCTTGGTCAATGGCGGAAATGGCATTGCCGTAGGTATGGCCACCAACATCCCCACCCACAATTTGGGCGAGGTGATAGACGGCTGTTGCGCCTTCATAGACAATCCTGAAATCACCAGCGCCGAGCTGATGCGCCATATTCCAGCACCCGACTTCCCTACTGGAGCTTACATCTATGGCCTGAAGGGAGTCAAGGAAGCTTACGAGACGGGGCGCGGGCGCATCATCATGCGTGCCAAGGCCGAGATCGAGGCTGGCGAGAGCCACGACAAGATTGTGGTGACGGAGATTCCCTACGGTGTCAACAAGCGGCAGCTCATTGAGTATATCGCCGACTTGGTGAAAGAGGGTAAGATTGACGGCATCTCCAATGTCAACGACGAGACGGGCCGTCAGGGAATGCGCATCGTTGTGGACGTGAAGAAGGACGCCAACGCCAATGTCATTCTCAACAAGCTCTTCAAACTCACAGCCCTTCAGAGTTCCTTCTCGGTCAACTGCATTGCTTTGGTCAAGGGACGTCCCCGCCTGCTGAGCCTTGCCGACTGCGTGAGGTACTTTGTAGAGCATCGCCACGACGTAACCATCCGCCGCACACAATATGACCTCCGAAAGGCCAAGGAGCGCGCGCACATCCTTGAAGGCTTGATCATCGCCTGCGACAATATAGACGAGGTGGTGCATATCATCCGTGGCAGCAAGACCCCGGCCGAGGCGCAAGCCAACTTGGAGAAGCGCTTCGACCTCGACAACCTCCAGAGCAAGGCCATTGTCGACATGCGCCTCTCGCAGCTCACGGGTCTTCGCCTGGAGCAACTGCATGCCGAGTTTGACGAGTTGATGAGGAACATCGAGGAACTGCAGTCCATTCTTGACGATCCCGAGAAGTGCAAAGAAGTGATGAAGAAAGAGCTTTTGGAAGTGAAGCAGCAGTTCAACGATGAGCGACGCACCCAGATCATTCCCGACGAGCATGAGTTCAACGCCGAAGACTTCTACCCCAACGACCCCGTGGTCATCACCGTCAGCCACTTGGGCTACATCAAGCGCACACCATTGAGCGAGTTCCGCGAGCAAGCCCGAGGCGGTGTGGGTTCCAAGGGCGCCCATACCCGCGACAACGACTTCACGGAATACATCTATCCCGCCACGATGCACCAGACCATGCTTTTCTTCACCAAGAAGGGACGCATCTACTGGCTTCACTGCTACGACATTCCCGAGGGAGAGAAGAACTCCAAGGGGCGTGCCATTCAGAATCTTCTCAACATCGAGAGCGACGACTCCGTCAACGCTTTCCTCCGCCTGCGCGGTGGTGGCCTCGATAACAAGGAGTTCATCAACAGCCACTACGTCATCTTCGCCACCAAGTTTGGCATCGTGAAGAAGACCGTCTTGGAGCAGTACTCCCGTCCGCGCGCCAATGGCGTCATTGCCATCAATCTGAATGAGGGCGATGAGGTGGTTGACGTACGGCTCACCAATGGCCACAACGAGTTGATTCTCGCCGACCGCAATGGCCGCGCCTGCCGCTTCAACGAGACCGACATCCGCCCCATGGGCCGTGTGTCCACTGGAGTGAAGGGCATGACGCTCAACGGGCAGGGCGATGAGGTCATCGGCATGATTGTCATCAATGACCCGCAGGCCGAGACTGTGATGGTGGTCAGCGAGGAAGGTTACGGAAAGCGTTCCCAGGTGGAAGAATACCGCAAGACCTTCCGGGGCGGCAAGGGCGTGCGCACGCTCAACATCACCGACAAGACCGGCCGGTTGGTAGCCATAAAGAACGTGACCGACGAGAACGACCTGATGATCATCAACAAGAGTGGCATCGTGATTCGCATGGCCGTTGCCGATGTGCGCGTCATGGGCCGCAACACCCAGGGCGTGCGTCTCATCAACCTCACCAAGAAGAATGATGTAATCGCAAGCGTCTGCAAGGTGATGAGTTCTGAGCTTGAGGCTGCCGTGGAGGAGGAGAGCCGTGCCCAGTGGGCTCACCAGAATGAGAAGATCCAGGCCGACAACACTGCCGAGAACCTCGCTGAGGCCTATCAGGAGCCCGAAGCGAGTGAAGACACCACGCCGACAGATGCCGGCGGGGATTCTTTAGAGAACAACGATGCAGAATAGAACAATCCATTTAAACCAATAACAATTATGAGAAAATTAATGATTGCAGCCCTGTTGCTGCTCGGCGCTTCTTCAGCGTTTGCCGGCGACAGCGACGCCCTGAAGGCCGTCAAGAAGACCAAGACTTATGCCGAGGCCGAGGCTCTGGTCAAGCAGAACCTCAACGCTTTCGCCAACGACAAGGAAAAGGCCGCTGCCTACAACCACCTTGTGGGCTTGGCCATCGACTTCTACAACACACAGAACAACACCATGGCCGCCAATGAGCTGGCCGCCAAGACCGGACAGAAGGTGCAGCCCGTCGACACCGCTGCCATGTATGACGCTGCCTACAACGCCTTGGTTGATGCCGTGGAGTGCGCCAAGTACGACAACATGCCCGACGAGAAGGGCAAGGTCAAGCCAAAGTTCCTGCAGGGTATTCTGCAGAGCGTCACTAATGCCCGCTTGGGCCTGGTCAACGCCGGGCAGTGGGCCGCCACCAACCGCGACACCTTGGGCACGGTGAAATATTGGGGAGCCGTGGTTGACACCAAGAACAGTCCATTCGTCGACCAACAGGCGGAGCAGCAGTATAGCGGCGGCCAGGTTGCCCTTTGGGCTGGCTATTACGCAGGCCAGCTGAAGCTGTATGACAAGGCCAACAGGTATTTGGATGTGGCAATGCAGGATCCTGAATGGGCAAAGGACGCTCTGAACACCAAGGTCCAGTTGGCAAGCGAGAACCTGAAGACCCACGAGGACTCCGTGAAGTTCGCAGCCAACATGGAGGGCATCTATCGGCAGCATCCTGAGTCGGATGCCGTCTTCGAGCAGTTGGCCAACCTCTACAGAAGCCTCGGGCAAGACAGCAAGGTGGATGAGCTTCTGAAGGAAAAGTTCGCCAAGGACCCCAACAATCTCTCCGCCTGGTATCTCAAGGGCAGGCTGGAAGAGGACAAACGCGAGTACGACAAGGCCATCGAGAGCTTCAAGAAGTGCATCTCCATCAAGAGTGATGTAGTTGCCGTGAACTACAGCCTTGCCGCCGCCATCATCAACAAGGCTTCCCTCATAGACAATGTCGCCCAGCGCAAGACACTCTATCAGGATGCCATAACTTATCTGGAGAAAGCACGCCAGCTGGATCCCAACCAGGAGCAAATCAACTGGGCCTACATCCTCTACCAGTGCTACTACAACGTTTATGGCGCCGACGATCCGCGCACCAAGGAGCTTGAGACCATTGCCAAGCAGTAATCGTCAGAAGGTTCCAAGTATCAGCCAAAAGCCCTGCAAGCGATGATTCCGCTTGCAGGGCTTTCTGTTTCATGTGCCTCCGCGCCGAGGCTGGAGTGGAGGCTTCTCCCCTACCCTATCCATGCTATGGCCTTAGGTTTTGGCGGGTCTGGATTATAGGGCGTCAATAAGGCACGTCGCTGTTCATGGGAGGCAGTCCGTCCACTTCCTCCCCATTGAGTCGGCTGCCAATGATCTCACCCCCTTGGTCGCCTGCGTCAAGGGGGGTGAACTGGTTCTCCTCGGGATTGAGGAAGGTGGTGTATTCTCCCTTGAAGGTGAGGAGCACGTCCTTTGTGGCGCCCTTTCGGTGCTTGGCTATGATGATTTGGGCCATGCCCTTGAGGTTGTTGCCCTTCTCGTCCTGCAGGATGTGGTAGTATTCGGGTCGATGGACGAAGACCACCATATCGGCGTCCTGCTCGATGGCTCCGGATTCGCGCAGGTCGCTGAGCTGCGGGCGCTTGCCGTCTATGCCCTGCCCCTCACGGTTTTCCACCGTACGGTTGAGCTGGGAGAGGGCGATGATGGGGATGTCGAGCTCCTTGGCCAGACCCTTGAGCGAGCGCGAGATGGTCGACACCTCCTCCTGTCGGTTGTTGAATCGCATGCCGTTGGCGTTCATCAGCTGCAAGTAGTCAATCATGATGATCTGCACCCCTTTCTCTCGCACCAGCCGTCGAGCCTTGGTGCGGAGTTCGAACACCGAGAGGCCCGGGGTGTCGTCGATATAGATGGGTGCTCCCGTGAGCTGCACGAGGTTCTTGTCGAGCCGCTCCCACTCGTCGGGGGCCAGCTGGCCGTTGAGGATTTTAGAGCCCTTGATGCGGCAGGTGTTGGAGATGAGGCGGTTGACGAGCTGCACGTTGTTCATTTCGAGCGAGAAGAATCCGATGGGAATCTTGTAGTCCACAGCGGCGTTCTTGGCCAGGCTCAGGGCGAAGGAGGTCTTTCCCATGGCAGGGCGTCCGGCGATGATGATGAGGTCGCTCCGCTGCCAACCGCTTGTCACTTCGTCGAGTTTGGTGTAGCCGGAGGGGATGCCGGTGATGCCTCCGTCGTTGGCCGAAGCCTTGGTGATGGCGTCGACGGCCTGCTTGATGACGGGGTCGATTTGGGTGAAGTCCTGGCGCATGTTCTTCCGCGAGAGCTCAAACAGCGACCCCTCCGCCGCCTGCATCAGCTCGTCTACGTCGACGGTGGGATCGAACGCCTTGGTCTCAATCTCCGAGGCGAAGTGGATAAGCTGGCGGGCCAGGTATTTCTGTGCGATGATGTGAGCGTGGTACTCGATGTTGGCCGATGACGCCACGCGCGACGAGAGCTCGACGATATAGGGCGCTCCGCCAACGGTCTCCAAGTCGCCCTGTCGTTCCAGTTGGTCGGCGACGGTCATGAAGTCTACGGGCTTCTCGTCCATATTGAGCGTCTGGATGGCCGTATAGATTTTTTGGTGCCTTGGATCGTAGAACGTCTCGGGGTGAAGCACTTCCGAGACCATGGAGAATGCGTCCTTGTCTACCATCAGCGCGCCCAAGACGGCCTTTTCTATATCAAGGGCCTGTGGCTGGAGATGGCCGAACGAGGGATCGATGGTGGTGTTGGAGGATGCGGTTTTCCTGTTTGTTGTGTTGGGCATTGTGTCTGTCTTAATTGTACGGTGCAAAAGTAGGAAAAAAAAATGAGGCGGCGAAACGAATGCCTTTCTAAATTCGGATGTTCAATATGGTGTATTAGAAAATATCGCGCACCCGACAAGTCCAGTGTATTTTAGTTAAAAGCAATAAACATGAATGGACAAGAAGAAGGCAAAAAAAATAATTAATGAGAAATTCATGGGATGTTTTCCACAATTTGTCAATTTTCAAGGCCATTCATGGTTAGAATCCCAAGATATTTGATACCTTTGCATCGTGAGTTGTCCGAAGCGGCTGCCAGATGGTCTGTTACCCAAGGACGGAGCGGCCGATTCAAGCACTCCCTTTTTTAAAAAAACAACGACTATGGTAGTATTTCCTTGTGCAAAGATCAATTTGGGACTCAACATTGTGGGTTGCCGCACTGACGGCTACCACGATTTGGAAACCGTGTTCTATCCCATTCCACTTCACGATGCTTTGGAAGTGGGGCTGATGGACGAGAGGTTTCCCTCCGAAGTGGATTGTGATTTGAAGATAACGGGCAATGCCGTCGACTGCGATGAGGATGACAACTTGGTGGTGAGGGGCTACAAGCTGCTTGCCGCCGACTATGGTCTGCCCCGTGTTCATGCCCATCTCTACAAGCATATCCCCTCACAGGCTGGACTTGGAGGCGGTTCGAGCGATGCGGCTTTTATGCTTCGGCTATTGAACGAACGCTTCGGGCTGGGGATAGGCGACGCTGGGATGCGGCGCTATGCGGCTCGGCTTGGGGCAGACTGCGCGTTCTTCATCACGGCCGAGCCATCATTTGCCACGGGCATTGGCGACGTGCTTGAGCCTGCCGGAGGTGTTGGAGACAAGTTGAAGGGCCTTTATATAGGAATCGTGAAGCCCGATATTGCGGTGTCGACAAAGGAGGCCTATCACAACGTGAAGGTGGAGAGGCCGCTGAAGAGCTGCTGCGACATCATAAGGCAGCCCATCGCGACATGGCGCGACGAACTGCGCAACGATTTCGAGGAATCTGTTTTCAGAATCCATCCCGAGTTGGGCCGCATCAAACGGAGGCTCTACGACATGGGGGCGCTCTACGCGCAAATGAGCGGAAGCGGTAGCGCGATGTTTGGACTGTTCGATGGGAATCCCCCGGCATTGGATCGACAGTTCCCCAACTGCGTCACCTTTTTAATGCATAATGTATAGGTCGGTTCTAAAAATTAGGTCGAGGCGTATAGTGCCCACCTTTTCTCGCCATGGCAGAGTCCAAGCAAGCTTGGCTCTGCTCATTTGGCTTATCGAAAAGGTTCTGCCAGCTATCGGGACTCAAAACGTAAGTTGAAGAGGGAGTGTAGCGGGCTACACGACCGATGAGACTTGACGTTTTGAGACCGATAGATGCAGAAGACGACCGAAATTACATTTATACATATCAGCTTGGTTTCTAAACATAATTTTTAGAACCGTCTTATTATGCATAATAGGATTTGAAATTGGAACAGAAATCCTAAAGCAAGAACTAATCTAAAATCATCTGGAGCTGGAAGAATTACAGACATGATAATTGAAAAGAAACAAGAAGCCAAGAACGACAGTACTATTAACAGAAAGTGGCGCAGCAGATATTTTCCGTGGGGTTTAAGGTGAGAGAAAGCATAAATTACATGAATGTTGTTGGATGCGAATGGGCTCATTTACGTTTCGTGGCAGCTGCCACGATAGATTGCGCCAATTGCCACGATAGTTCGCACCAACTGCCACGATAGTTCGTCATAATTGCCAAAGTTCTTTCCTTGCTCCCTGCGAAAGGATTGCCTCCCAGTCCTGTGTGGCTTTGTTGCCCATGCCTGTGTCAACACCTGCTGCCACTTTGATGGTGGTTATGTGTAACCGTTTCAGAGAAAGCGAATAATTGTTGGTTTTGGGGAAGGAGTCATTCAAAACCTACATCAGGTTCAATGGATATTTTCTGTGAATTGGATATGTTGTTTCATTTCGTATAGTCTTGACTTCGCCAATGAGTAAATGGTAATGGAAAATCATGGGCAGGCTTGCCACCTTTCCGGGAGTTCTGCTGCCCTCAGCGGACACTATAGACAGCGGACACTACACAATGCAGAGTTCACTCTCTAATTGTGATTCCATTGTCCGCTGAGGGCAGCGGACCTCCCGGACAACGGGGAGGCCGTTGAGCTTGCTCGTAAGGCCCCACCACCGCTTCAGACCCATAGCTCTGGTAGGAGCATAAGCCTGGGCATGACCATTTTCCTTCCCCTTTTAATATAAACTTACCATGAATCCACGGAAAATATCCGCTGTGCCCAGAAAGTAATATGAGCTATATTTATATTTGGGGAATATTAGCGTTTGTAACAGGAATTGGGATAATGTTTTCAATTATTAAGCATAAAAAAATCGGTAAGTGCCATAAATAATGGCACTTACTTGATTTTTTTCAATTATGATGATATGCTTTGGAATAACGTAATCATCCATTTTAGGCCGCCTTTTCTATAAGCTGTAAATTTTCGACCTTTGCCGAAAATTTACAGCTTTATGTTTAATGGTTGAGAAAATTAGACGATAAGGATGCATGTCGTTTCGGTCGTCTTCTGCATCTATCGGACTCAAAACGTAAGTCTCATCGGTCGTGTAGCCCGCTACACTCCCTCTTCAACTTTCGTTTTGAGACTCGATATCTTGCAGAACCTTTTCGATAAGCCAAATGAGCAGAGCCAAGCTTGCTTGGACTCTGCCATGGCGAGAAAAGGTGGGCGCTGGACCCAATACGCCTCGACCTAATTTTTAGAACTGGCCTTAATGCATGTCCTGCTGCTCATCCAATCAAGAGTTTTCGTTTGCGGTGAATGCCAATTATGCATTAGCATTAGAATCATGCCTTGTGCCTTATTTTCGTTCCTTGAGGAGATAGACCACGACGGGCAGGTGGTCGGAATAGCCGTTGAGCCACACTCCACCCGCCGTGGTGCGCTTGGGGCTTCCCTTGTAGGCTCCCTCGGTCTGGAAGAGGTAGGGCATTCGCTGCACCTCGTTTTTCCAGAATCTCAGTGTGGAGTAGTCGCGCTGGCCATCGCGGTTGACAAGGTTAGGCGTGAGGATGATTTGGTCGAAGAGATTCCAAGCCCCTTTGTAAAAGAGCGTTCCCTTGCCGCTCTTGAGGATGTTGTACCAAGGATTGTACATGTCGCCGTCGTCTACCTTTTCGGGAGTCTCCTTTGCCGACAGGCATTTGTACATGCTCTTGTCCACGGGGTCGTCGTTCATATCGCCCATGACGAAGATCTTCCGGGTGGGGTCGGAGCCAAGAATGGAGTCTTTCAAGGCTTTCACCTCAGAGGCGCCCTGCTCGCGATAGGCCGGGCCATTAAAGCGTGAGGGGAGGTGGCAGACGATGAAGGTCACTGGCTCGTCGGCCATGGTGCCCGTCACGGTGAGGAAGCCACGGGTGATGAAGTTGGGGTTGTCCTTGAGATGCTGCACGTAGGGGTGGAGCACCACCTCCGTAGGGGTGAACAACTTGGGGTTGTAGAGCAGCGCGCAGTCCACGCCGCGCAGGTCGGGTCCCTCGATGTGGGCAAACTTGTAGCCGCGGTCGGCCAGAGCGGGCTGGGCGCATAGGTCGGCCAGCACATGGGCGTTCTCCACCTCGCTCACACCGACTACGGCACAGCCCACGCCGGGCAGCTTGTCGGTTGCCATGTCGGAAAGGGCCTGTGCCATGTTGCGCAGCTTGTTGGTGTATTTGATGCTGTCCCATTTGTAGGACCCCGTAGGGAGAAACTCGTCGTCTTTCTTCCCCTCGTCGTGCTGTGTGTCGAAGAGGTTTTCCAAATTGTAGAATCCAACCGCGTAGGCGGCGAACTTCTTCTCCTGTGCGGAGACGCTTGCGCCCCATCCTGCGAGGAGGGCGACGAGCAAAAATAGCCTTGTTCTCAAATTCCGTTCCATTGATTTAATTCCAATTTTTGCAAAGTTAAGAAAAAACACAGTTGAAGTTTCATTCAACTCTATGAAAATTGTGTTTCCAATGTGCAAAGATAGCAATTTTTTGTTATCTTTGCAGAAAATAACATTCAATTTATCATTAACTATGCGAATAAAGGGAAAAATAGCGGTGCTCGCGTTGTGCTGTGCGTCGCCTGCGGTTGCCCAGAACAACAACCAGCGGCAGCAGGCCCAGTCGCTCGACGACAACTCGTTCACCTTCACCGAAGCACAGTTGGATGAAGACGCCAACAGCTACCAAGGCGTCACCATTCTCAATTCCAACACCAATGCTTACGCCAACGAGGTGGGATACCTGTTCTCGCCCGTGAGGTTCAGGTATCGTGCCTACAACCAGAAGTACAATGAGATCTACATCAACGGGGCTCCCGTCAACGACGTGGAGCGCGGAACTTTCAGCTTCTCCTCAGTGGGCGGACTGAACCAGCTCGCGCGCAATGTGGACTTCACCCTTCCCTTCGAGACGGGCAGCTTCGCCGTCTCGGGGCTGGCGGGGAGCAACAACTACGACTTTCGGTCGGGCAACCAACGTACAGGCCATCGGTTCTCGGTGGGCGCAGCCAACCGCAACTACACGTTGCGCGGCATGTACACATTCAACAGCGGCTTCAACAAAAAGGGCTGGGCTTTCAGTGCCAATGTCACCTACCGCTGGGCCGACCAGGGATATGTGGAGGGAACTTTCTACAATTCGCTCTCCTATTTCTTTGGACTGGAGAAGCTCTTCGGCTCACAGCACTCGCTGTCGTTTGCCACTTGGGGCAACCCCACCGAGCGCGCCTCGCAGGGTGCTGCCACCGACGAGAGCTTCTGGCTGGCCAACGACTATCAATACAACCCTTATTGGGGTTATCAGAATGGAAAGCGGCGCAACTCGCGTGTGGTCAACGATTATGCTCCATCAGCCCTCTTCACTTGGGACTGGAAAATCAACAACGACATGAAGCTCACTACAACCCTCTTGGGGAAGTACTCCATGTACAAGAGCACCAAGCTGAACTACAACAACAGCGACAATCCCGCCCCCGACTATTGGAAGAGTCTGCCCAGCACCTTCTACGACGTATGGAACACGGGCAACACCAACCTCCAGACTGAGTCGGCCTATTGGGAATGGCAACGCGCTTTCGACTATTTTAAATATAGTAAGGAGAACCGCCAAATTCAGTGGGACCGCCTCTACTGGGCCAACAGAAACGCCAACGCCCTTGGGCGCGACGCCATGTACTATGTGCAGGCCCGCCACAACAACAACCTCTACCTCACCCTCGCCTCTACGTTGAGCGTGAAGCAGACCAAGAACAGCAACTGGAATGCCGGGTTCGTGGTGGCCACCAACAAGGGCATGCACTACCAAACTATGGACGACCTGCTCGGCGCCCAGTATTTCCATAACATCAACACATACGCCGTGGGCAACTATGCCCCCAATTCAGACTGGGTGCAGTACGACCTGAACAATCCCAACGCCGTGGTGGGAAAGGGTGACAAGTTTGGCTACAACTACAACATCGTCACTAACAAGGCCTACGCTTGGGCCAACTATGCCGCCACCGTGGGACACTTCCACTTCACGTTGAACGGCAGGATTGGCGGCACGAGCATGGAACGCGACGGCAAGATGAAAAACGGCCTCTTCGCCCAAAACTCCTACGGAAAAAGCGGATGGGCGCGCTTTCTCGATGGCGGTGTTAGGGGCGCGGCCTCATGGGACGCTGGTCATGGCCACGTTTTGTCCATTGGAGCCGGCTACCAGTGGAATGCTCCCTTGGCCAACGTGGCTTTTGCCGCGGCTGAGATGAACAACGACTTCGTGCGGGACTTGAAGAACGAGCGCGTGATAAGCACTGAAATCAGCTATCAGTATAGCGGCTCGTGGCTCCATGCCAACCTCAGTGGCTACTTCACCCAGGTGGACGACGCCACCGAATGGACGTGCTTCTACTTCGACGACATCAACTCCTTCTCCTACAATTCCATCACAGGCCTGCAGAAGCGGTATTATGGCGCGGAATTGGGACTGAACTTCAAGCTCTTCTCCTGGCTCGACCTGAAGGCTGTCGGCACCATCAGCGAAGCCAAGAATTCCAGCGATGCTGATGTGGCCTACCTCAACTCCACGCAGGGCGTGTACAACACCGACCGTGCCCTCATCAAGGACATGCGCGAGAGCGGAACGCCGCTCACCGCCGCAAGCCTGGGACTCGACTATCACAACAAGGGATGGTATCTCACCCTCTCCTGCAACTACTACGACCGCATCTTCCTGAGCTATTCTCCCTATTGGCGCTACGCCAGCAAGGTTGCCTCCCTGCCCAACGGCGTCAACGAGGACGGCTCCTACAACATCCTCGAACAGGCCAAGGGGCATGGCGGCTTCATGCTCGACGGCAGCATCGGCAAGAGCATCCGCATCAAGAATGGTGGCATGCTCTCGTTCAACCTCATGCTGACCAACATCACCAACAACCAGACCATCGTCACGGGAGGCTACGAGCAGAGCCGGAGCGACCTCACCAACTCGGGCAACAGCCGCGGATACGTCTTCTCCAAGAACCCCAAGAAGTATCATGTCTACGGCACCAACGGCATGTTCCAAGTTTCTTACCGCTTCTAATCCCAAACCAGACGCATCACTATGTTTATAGAACACCAATCAGTTATGGACAAGATAAAATTCGCACTCCTCGCCCTCTTCTGTTGCATCCTCTCAGGCTGCATGGACGGCGACTGGGATGAGCCAACCGAGCTCAACTCGCGCGGCAACAAGGCCATCGTGGAGTCCAACGTGGTTAGCATCGCCCAGCTCAAGGACACCTACAAGAGCTACATCACCACCGATTATCGCGACGGCCAAAGCTACACCCAAATCACCAACGACATGCAAATAAAGGGCGTGGTGACGGGCAACGACATTGAGGGCAACCTCTACAACGAGATTTCCTTGCAGGATGAGACCGGGGCCATCATCATAGCCATCGCCGAGGGCGGTGTATGGGGCTACCTGCCCGTGGGCACTGAAATCGTGGTCGACCTCAAGGGCCTCTACATCGGCAACTATGGCAAACAAGCCCAAATCGGCGTGCCTTACACCAACGCCTCTGGCAACACATACGTGAGCCGCATGGGCAAGCTGCTCTGGAACAGCCATTTCAAGCTGACGGGCAACACAAGAACCGTGGTACCTGTTGAGTTCAACAACTCCACTTGGGACACCTACGCCGACGGCGGCAAGCTCGCCACCATCAAGAACGTGAGGTTCGACGTGCCCAACGGCACCACCACCTTTGCCACACCCAATGCAGGGTCTGGCTCCAAGAGCATCTATTTCAAGGGCGTGGACAAGAGCGTGATGGTCTACACCAGCAACTTTGCCGACTTTGCCGCCCGCTACGTGCCCACTGGCCCGGTCGATGTCACGGGCATCGTCATCACCTACAACCGCTATAAGGAGTTCGTCATCCGCTCGTACGACGACATCCAGCCCGCTAAATGACACCATTCAACAACAACAAAGAAATACACAACAAGAAATGAAAAAGATATTATCTTCACTGATTGTCCTGGCCACAGCAGCCATCACATTCACTTCATGCGAGGACATTCCCTCCCCCTACGACTACCCAAACCGCAATGGAGGCTCCGAAGTGGTGGTCGACAACGACAGCGTCTACATCAACGCTACTTTCGCCTCTGAGTTCGCACCGTTCACGGCCGTCACGCCACAGGGTGCACCTTGGACCCTCGACTCCCACAAGTATGCAAAGGGTACGGGGTATGCAAACGGCCCGACCACTCCCTCTAACGCCTATCTTGTCTCCTCGGCAGTGGACCTCACCAAGTCGAAGTCGGCCTACGTGCAGTTTGAGTACATGCTCCGCTACTACACCAACTATGGCAAGTCCAAGGAGGGTGTCGTGGACCGCGTGGTCATCACCGACAACTATACGGGCGACCCCACTACCACCACCTGGACTGAGCTGATCTCAGGCGACAAGATGACCGAGGGCTCCGACTGGAACACTTGGTACAAGGCCGCCGTGCAGCTTCCCGCCGAATTTGTGGGGAAGAACAACATCGTAGTGGCTCTGAATTATGCCTGCGCCGACAGTTCCGCAACATGGGAGGTGCGCAACTTTGTTCTTCACGAGGGCACTGCCCCATCATCGCCTGACAATCTCAATCCCGGCGGCGAGACCGGCGAGGCCAAGGGTGACGGCTCCCTCGAAAACCCCTTCAACTCTGTGGCTGCCAATGCGCAGGCCTTGGCGGGCAACACTTCGGAGGTGTACGTAAAGGGCAAGATTTCCCAAATTAGCGAGGTCTCGACCGACTATGGCAACGCCACCTACTTCATCTCCGATGATGGCACCACCAACGGCCAGTTCGAGATTTTCCGCGGCTACTACCTCAAAGGTGAGAAGTTCACCTCCGAAGACCAAATCAAGGTGGGTCAGACCGTTGTGGTGAAGGGTAAGCTCACGGTCTACGGCTCCACGCCCGAAATGGCACAGGGCAGCCAAATCGTCTCCATCGACAACAATGGCGGCTCCACAGGTGGTGAGACGGGCGGCATAGGCACCGTAAGCGGCAACGCCATCACCTTCACGGCAACAGACTGTGGTATTGAAAACGCTGCTGACATCGGCACCCTCGTCTTGAATGATGGAACCAAACTGACATTCGACATTGGCCAAGGCAAGAAAGCCCCCAAGTTCTACAGTGATGGAGGCGCACTTCGCGTCTATCCTGGCAACACCATCACTGTCAGCTCCTCTAAGACCATTGAAAACATTGCTTTCACCTGCGACAGTGCTAAAGAGACGGAGTATACGGCAGAGGGAAAAGTCTATGTGAATCCGGGGGCTTTCGCCCTCGATGGCTTGACAATGAACTTCACAAACATCAACGCCACCTCAACAGTCATTACAAATGCAGAGACAGGCTCTGGCGGCAAGACCCAAATGCGTATCAAGAGCGTGGTGATCACCTACGCCAACTAAACCAGCCAATCCGCTGACAACAAATCCCCATGGATGCGAAAAGTTTCCATGGGGATTTTTCCATCCTTGATGGCCATACACAACAATCGCCGATGCCTACGGTGCAGCGTCCTTTATGGCAATTGTATTATCCGCCGTAAGCGCATTATTTGGAATAGGGTGTGTGATTTATCGAAGAAAAGTGTTACTTTTGCAAAATGAACAAACCAAAAGAAGATGAATCCCAATCATGCAGTATATCTGGCCACCCTCATTGTAGGGCTTGCTTTCTGTATTTCTTCCTCAGCCACGAAGAATGAGACAGGATCCAAGATGCCTTTTCCCACAGGCAGAGCTTTCCTCTTCCGACTGACATTGGCCGACAAGTGCCACAACCGCTACACACTCGACAACCCCAGGGAGTTTCTCTCCATGCGCTCAATTAACCGACGTTTGCGTCAGGACTTGGCTTTGGACTCCACCGACTTGCCCGTATCGCCCCAATACTTGAGAGTCATTGGCGCACACGGCGTACAGATCTTAGGCAAGAGCAAATGGAACAATTCTGTGCTGGTCTCTGCTGTCGACTCAAGCGTGGCCATTACCCTCCATTCCCTCTCCTTTGTCAAGTTGGTGAGACTGGTGGGCATGACCCCCGACAGCATCCTACCATCCCGACGTGTAGACTGCAAAAACTCGTTCAATTCTTGGGACTCTGTGCCCCAATCCGTCTACGGTGCTTCGCAAAGGCAAATGGAGATGCTCCACGGAACATGTCTTCACGAGGCGGGTTTCCGAGGAAAGGGAATGCTCGTAGCCGTGGTGGATGGTGGCTTTATGAACGTGGACCGCATCAAGACATTCTGCGACACCAGAATCTACGGAACGCGTGATTTTGTAAATCCACAAGTGGGTCATTTTTATTCCGCCTCCGACCATGGAACGAAGACTTTCTCGGCCATGGCCGTCTGTAGGCCGCATATCTATGTCGGTACGGCTCCAGACGCCGCCTATCTCTTGGCGCGAAGTGAGAACGTACAGTCTGAGAGTCCCGCCGAAGAGGATTATTGGGCAGAGGCCGTGGAATGGGCCGACTCCTTGGGAGCCGACATTGTCAACTCTTCGCTTGGCTATCATGCATTCGACGACAAGCGAATGAACTATTCCTATTCGCAGCAGGACGGCCTCACCGCCTACATCTCTCGCACGGCCTCACGGCTTGCAGCCAAAGGGATTGTGTTAGTGAACAGTGCGGGCAACGACGGTATGCGCTCGTGGAAACGCATCAACTTCCCTGCCGACGCAAAGGACATCATCACTGTGGGTGCCGTCGACCTTGATGGAGAGAACGCCTCGTTCAGCAGCATCGGGCCTACCGCCGACGGCCGTGTCAAACCCGATGTGATGGCCCCTGGCAGTCCTACCGCAGTTGTTGACGGCCGTGGCAATATCTCCCATGACATGGGGACTTCCTTCTCGGCACCGCTCGTCTGTGGTCTCGTGGCCTGTCTGTGGCAAGCCCTCCCGGGGAAGACGGCAAAGCAAATCATACAGCTCGTGCGTGAGTCGGGTAGCAACGCCTCTACTCCCAACAACATTTACGGCTACGGCATTCCTGATTTCTGGAAAGCCTACCAGAAAGGGCTGTCAGAATGAACGACGCGTACAAACCGCTCACTCTCTTTGAGCTTAACAGCTTGGTGAGGGAAGTGATGGAGACAACCCTCAGTCATGCCTACTGGGTGGAGGCAGAGATAGCCGAGGTGCGTGAGGTCAGAGGGCACTGCTTCATGCAACTCGTGGAGAATGATCCATTCCGTCATACTCCCATCGCACGTGCCGACACAAAATGTTGGGCTACCCAATGGCTGAGACTTCGCCCAAAATTCGAAAATGTGACAGGGCAGAAGCTACAGGCTGGGATGAAAGTGCTGCTCGCTGTGACAGCCCAGTTCCATCAGGCCTACGGATTCTCTTGGATAGTCTCAGACATCGATCCCACCTACACGCTCGGCCTCATGGCAAGGCGCAGAGCCGAAATCATTGCCAAGTTGAAGGAGGAGGGAGTGTTCGACATGCAGAAAGAGCTCTCCCTTCCCCTCGTGCCCCAGCGTGTGGCTGTGGTTTCGTCTGCGGGTGCGGCCGGCTACGGTGACTTCTGCGCCCAACTTGGTGAGAATCCCTACCATCTGAAGTTTCAGACCACGCTCTTCCCCGCTACAATGCAAGGGGAACTGGTGGAGGGGAGTATCATCAATGCTCTGGACCAAATCTATGCCCGGAAGACGGATTTCGATGTGGTGGTTATCATCCGTGGAGGTGGGGCAACAAGTGATTTGAGTGGCTTCGACACGCTGGCCTTGGCCGAAAACGTGGCAAATTTCCCCCTGCCCATCCTTACAGGCATTGGCCACCAGCGGGATGAAAGCATCCTCGACATGGTGGCCTACAAGAGTTTGAAGACTCCCACGGCTGTGGCCGCATTCCTTGTTGACCGCGTCAGTGGCCTTTATGAGCATATCATAGAGTTGGAGGAGTCCATGGCGCGCATTGTGCGGCAGAGATTGGATTTGGAGCGAATGCGTCTGGGGCGCATGGCCGAGAAGATTCCCCTATCCTACTCTTTGGTCAAGAGTCGTGGCCAACGACGGCTTGAACAGATGCAGATGCGCCTCGGTCAGGCTGCCAAGCTCGCCATCACTGCCCGGCTCGCCCGTCTGTCGGCCTTGGAGTCCTCGCTGACGCCCATGGTGAGAAACCTTATTCTGCAACAAGCCCATCGGCTTGATACGCTCCAGCAAGAACTCAAGATGAACGACCCAGAGCTGATGCTTGCCAAAGGCTTCAGCATCACTACCCTTGAGGGGCGTATCCTCAGAGACGCTTCTTTCTTGATGCCTGGACATCGGGTCACAACACGACTTGAGAAGGGAGAATTTGACAGTATTGTAACAAACAAAAATAATGAACATGAAACAGCCAACAACCTTTGAGGAGGCAACGGCTCGCCTGGAGGCCATTGTGAGGAGAATGGAAGATGGTCAGCTCAATCTTGACGAAATCACTTCACAGCTCAAGGAAGCCAAGCAACTCGTGAAATTTTGTAGGGATAAGCTTACCAAGACCGATAAAGAAGTCAACGATATCCTAAAAGACTCCTCTATCTCTCCTACGAAGGGGGAATAAGAGATTTGCTCCAATGTAAGGGAAATATGGTTCAATGGATATTTTCCGTGGATTGGATATGTTGTTTCATTTTGTATAGTCTTGACTTCGCCAATGAATAAATGGTAATAGAAAATCATGGACAGGCT
>SAMEA3663095__coassemble_997_pt1 | contig 28672 bp, 17 predicted proteins | sample SAMEA3663095__metabat2_high_PE_012 | metagenome-assembled genome bin SAMEA3663095 (sample SAMEA3663095) | pig gut metagenome | biome: pig gut; feature: pig-associated habitat; material: faeces | place: France | collected 2012 | reverse complement strand
TGTTGCTCAGGAACTTAAAAAGTTATATTTGTAATAGTGTTGCGGAATTAAGGTTTCCTTATTTGTTACCTTGTAGTAATACCTATCAGCTTCTATGAAAGCCTTTTCTAACAGTGTGTCATAATTTGTAGTAAAAACATCAGACCATGGCAATTTCATTAGTTCGATATGCAAGCGTCCCGGATATACACGCTCATCAGGCAGAGAATTTTGAATCAAAGATTCTATCTCCCCTCTTCCTTTGGATGCCTCCACTTGAGATGCCAACCTAAGAACATTCTTATATCTTACATTCTTATCGTCTGGCTTTTCTCCATATAGAGTCTCATAGAAGTCATCTGCAAGCTCGAACCAATCTTTCATATGAGTGGCATCATCCATTTCGGCATTCTTGCTAAAGCCTGCACCTACTAAACAAGAAGCCTTTCCCTCATGTAAGTTCATACGTATAGCATTCAACTTCATTTTAAGGGAAGGATTCAGATCTTTATATAATTCATTGTATCTATTTTGTTTCATGTTCGTTCTGTTTTTACTATACCGACTAGTATTAGCTGTACAAGTTTTACTCTAATTGAACATAATGTCAATGTTATTTGCAGATTGCTGTTATTTGTGTTTCTTGCCAAGCACCTTTTCTTCCAACTGAGGCAGATGGTCTATGATGTTCGCGTCGATTTCGATTGTATACGTGCCCGCAGTGTTGCGCAGCGTCTTTTGTATGCTTGAAGGTTCGGTGTTGCTAAACCAGGCATAAAACAGATTGAGCGCAAACAGAGCCGTTGTCTTCGGATCAATTCCGTATTGGTTTGCTATATTCCAGCAGAAGTTCTTTAGGTCGGCTTGCTTCAGTCCTTTCTTCTTGCTGATGGAAAGGACTTCCATTCGGGTAACACCATTGAGTTCAACAAGAAGTTTGACAGCTTCCTCTATCTGATACAGTTCCTCATCCGTGAAACCATGAGGCATGAGCGTATAGCGGGTATATTTGAGGATGGCTTCAAGTTTCCTTGCTTCGCGAGCGACTTTTGCTTCATTCATCTGCTTGCGGTCAATCTGCACTTGGTTGATAAATATCTCCAACTCGGCATGTGCTTTCTGAATATCACGTTTGAGTTGTAGCTTTGCCAATGCCTCAGGAGTAACGGATACTTCTTCTGGACTATGAGATTCTACATTGCTTTCTCTCTTGTGAGTGTCATCAGCAATAGGTGCAGCATTCTTTGTATTGGTGATAGTTGCCGTCTTCTCTTGCACCTTCTTCTGTATCTGACCAAGGTTTTGAGTGATGTGCTCCTCCATCTCTTCGCGGTCTGCTATGTTGTTCCATTCTTTGCGATGAGACTTGAAGAAAGCATAGAGTCCCTTCTTGATGCAATGACAGACAAGTACAAACATAGCGTAATAGCCTATGAATATCGGTATTGTGAGCAGGAAGCATACGAACTCCTTTTCTGCATCATTGCCTAAAATACACTGAGCCGTCTTAAAAGCAGCGATGATGTAAGTTATGATGAGAATGCCAAGGAAAACCGTGTCAAAGTTACGAGCCTTCCCATCCTTCCGATGTGATATGGGAAAAATGTCAATCTCCATACTTTTACTGTTCTTTGATTTGTTCTTGGGCAACTTCAATGGCTTGCGAACCGAGTTCTTGCTCGCCATCCACCGCATCAAGCACTTTGTCAGCCAGCCAGAGGGTCAGCATTTCGTTCTCATCCTGATGGAAATACTCTGCAAGTTTTAAAACCTGCTCACGTTTAGCACGCCTGTCACCGCGTTCTATCTTGCTGAACATCGGAGTATCTATCTCCAATAGTGCAGCCAACTGGCGTTGCAGTACGCCATTCTCATCTCTTAATTCTCTAATCTTTTTTCCGAATAACATATCTATATCTATTTTTTTGAATTATCAAGTAATAGATCCAATTGAGCCTGAAGCTCCTCTCGATTGGGTAGATAAAGTTGATAACGCGCTGCAAAAAGTTGGTTGTCGATACCCTGGAGCGCATATTCCATCAATAGTTCATCTTTCTTTGCACCCAATACAATACCAATTGGGGGATTATCGTCTGGTTGGCAAATTTCATTTTTGAAGTAATTCAGATAGAGATTCATTTGACCGATATCTCCATGCTTAATTTCTCCTCGCTTCAAGTCAATCAAAACATGACATTTCAATATGGCATTGTAGAATACCAAATCAACCTTGAAACGTCTGCTCCCTATTGGTATGACATACTGACGTCCCATGAATGCGAAGCCTCTGCCCAATTCCAATAAGAACTGTTCCATATTGGTCTTCAGAGCTTTCTCCAAATCGGATTCCTTATACCGCTTTTGCCGCGGTATTCCTGTAAACTCTAAAACGTATGGGTCTCTGATGATATCAGCGGGAGACATAACCTGATGCCCTTCATTTGCAAGCGCAAGCACTCCTTCTTTATCTGTACTGAGTGCAAGTCTTTGGAAAAGAGATGAATTGATTTGTCGTTTTAACTCCCTGACCTTCCAACCTTCTTTGATGCACTCCTTCATATAGAACTGCATCTCTAAGGGATCATCACATTTCAGTAGTTCAAAATAATGGCTCCATGTTAATTTGTGAGACAGTGTTTCACAAATTGGGAAAGCCAAGTATAACTTACGCATGTAGTTGAGATTGGAGCGACTGAATCCGCGACCTTTCAGGCGTGTCAAGTCCTTGGACAGATTAACTAATAGTTTGTCTCCATACTTCGCCTTAGCATTGCCACCTTGTTCAAACTCAACGATATACTGACCAGTCTGCCAATTCACATTGATCAGTTCAGCATTGACTGCATATACAGCCTTGTTCTTTGCCCCATCCCAAAGGTCTGAGATATGTGAGACAAGTCTCACATATTCGGGATCATTGGCTTGCTGCAGTCCTAAAGATTGAGTTATAATATCATGATTGTTCATACTAATATAATGAGTTTATAAATCCAACTTTGGTTGCGGATGATAATCGATGATAAGATTAAAACATTTCTGTAAAGTGAGAATGCCGATGCCGTCATACTCAGATAATGCCGTCATAGAACAAATTTTTGGATCATTTAAAGCATTATCTATAGTGCTTATCTGATTTGCTCGAATCCCAATATTTTTTTTGTCTAACTGAGACATTAATATCCATCGTTCTTGAAACTTATTATATAATTCATCAGGTGCGGCAGGGTCATATTCGTATATATCAATTGGTATTAAACACTTCTCAAGATATGAATGCATCATATCTAACACTTCTATTTTGTCCAATCCACCATTGTGTGTACCTAATAGCGGAAAGGCAATAGAAGTAATACCCTTTTCTTCGTATGTGTCAACAAACTTCTGAAGACCTGCCTCCAGGTATTCCATCTTGCTTGGATATTTCCAATGGAACTTTGTCGGAAAATTCAATACCCATTGTGAGCCTTCCTGAGGTTGCTTGTGAAGCCATAGTTTGCCTATGGCAATCTGTTTGTTTTTGCAGAATTCCTTGTATTTCTCGTACATTTCTGGGTATCTGAGTCTAAAACCAAGAGCGACTCCCTTGCCCATAACTCCGACGCAATTTATTGTATTAACAATAGTCTGCTTGTCTGACGAGAAAATATTTCCTTTTTTGAATGTTATATTACTCATATATTACAGATTTCAATTGTTCATAACGGCTCCAATAATCAGCAGACATAGACAGAAGTCCGTTTTCTTCATCAAACGTCTTTTCATTATTCTCATATACAAACATGTGTTCCAGATATTTCAGACCACCAGCATCTTTTGTATATGAGGCTATATCACATTGATATAGAACCATCTTTAGTTGTAGTAAACATGATGCATCAATCTGGAGCTTTTCTGCATCTTTCTTGATTTCATCTTGGAGCATACTACAATCATACCTTCCTTGAAAGAAATTGCCCAAGTGGTCATCCTTCAATAGAACTTCAACAAGCTTCAGCTCATAGTCAGTAAATGGAGTTTCTGGCCAGAACTCCCTAATCAAAGAGAGAGTATGTGTATGCTGTGTTGCTCTATCTATAGCCTTTCCTATATCATGCATTGCCAAAACTAAACGCATCAAGTCAATATTCATCACTTTTGTGTTCAGTTCAAATGCATACTTTTCGAATTGCTGACATACTAGTAAAGTATGTTGTTTAACAACGTAATGGCGCACCTTCGTGTTATACAATTCTTCAAGTTTCGGCATTGCTATTTCAATTGCTGTAATCAGTTCTTCAGGAGAGAACTCTTCGTCATCAAAACTAATGCCAAGGTACTTCTCAATATCTTCAGTACGTGTGTATCTTACTTCACGAACAACAGGTTCGTGCTTGTACACCAACCATCTTGGTGAGCGAGCAGCTGGACTCATATTGACATAATAAACCTCGAAAGGAGTATCGCCAAGTTCTACAGAAACAGCATCATACAATTGAATGATATTTTTCTTTTCGGCCTTGATGTCTTTGGTGTTATGAACCTTAACTTTTGTGATATTATTACTTTCTATCTGGAAAATGTAATCTCCATTATATCTTGTTTTTATAGAAAGTTCACCATTTTCCATATCAAATAAAAGTTGAGGATTTTCATGTTCAAAGACATCCTCTGCTTCATATATAGAGAAAATATGCTCACATATAGGGTCATCCTTAAATATTGAACGTAGAATCTCCGTCTCTTCCCTATCATAGCAGATAATCTGGTAATCATTTATGTCAGAGAAGTCGAATTCATTTTTTACAAGAAATTCCTGCTGTTTCTTGTCTCTAACCACCTTGTCATAGTTGTTATGGCTATACAAATGCACTGCATCAATATTATATGGGTCATCAATCACCTTGTACACATTAGCCCAATTCGTTTGAAGATTACCTGTACTATATGAACATAAACTCGCACGTTTAGACAGTACTTCCTGCAAATCAAATTTGAAGAATACAGGCATTGGGCACATTGGCAAACCATTACCTAATGCACTCTGGTAATATTTCGTATTTCTCTGCTTACCCAAGCATTCATTATAGAACTGAGTCTGCGTGCCTGTTCTATAGTAAAATCTTGCATAAGGATGTGCTTTTGATGATCGGTGAACAACAGAACCAGCAGCATCGTATTTCAGAAGCCCAAGTTCATTTGCCCTATTTCTACTCAGAATCTTACGAGTTCGTATTACTTCAATTGCATTGAACATATGAGTAAAATGGTACACGTATGGCCTTCCATGACAATTGGATTTCAACTCGTTATAGAATTCCATCAGGTTGAGTTCTTTCTTAAATGAACTTTCTACACCAGAGGCTCTGAATGCTGGATTTTCAGACAGTGCAACCCAGTCCCATCTATCTCGGTATTTGTCAACAATCTCCTGAGTAAATTCAATATTGCCAGTTCTTGAGATTCTTGACCAATCAAGTTTCGTTTCAAACTTTTCAAGGATTTCAGCAGTTATAATGAAATCAGTTCTTCTGCATACAACAATCCAATTCAAGTAGTCCTTGAACTTTTCAAGAACCTCTTCAGTCAACGATAGATTAGGACTATTGGAAACGAAATTCCAGTCAAGATATGATTTATACCTATCAAGTACTCTTGCATCAGATATATTAATGTGTGAACTGTGAGACAATATCTTCCAGTCCAATTTATCTTTAAAGACAAATATGACATTTGCTGCCAACTCTTCACGGCGTGAAATCTGAGACCAATCAATATTCTTATCTTTTAAGATATTGAGCACTTCCAATGTTGGATAGAAATCATCACGTTGTGAAATTGCCTTCCAGTTAAGATCTTTATCTATTATTAAGCGGAGCAAGTCAGGAGTAAACTCTATGTCTTTACGGCGTATTAGTTCATTCCAGTCCCATGCTTTTGTTACTAATACAATTAGAGTATCTGTATTGAGAACAATTTCCTTTCGCTTTGACAGGAATGCCCAATTCCAATCCTTCTCCTTGTTATCCTTGATGAACTCAGCAGTAAAGAGACAATCATTGCGAGATGATAGAGCAGACCATTCCCAATCAAGATCTTTATGCTCCATTACAAATTCTGCGGTTAGAGCAAACGATTTGTTTTGAGAAATAGCGTTCCAATCCCATGGATAAGATAGATGAGCAGAAATTGTTTCAACATCCAATCTTACGTCTTTTCTCTTGGACAAGAGAGCAAAATTCAGCCACTCATCAAACTTTTCTATATGCTTGATGAGCTCCTTCGGACGTTTAGAGTTATAACTGAAACATTTGCTGTTTTCAGAAAGGTAGTCCCAATCCCACTCTTCACTTCTAATTCTTAGAATATTGTCACACCAATTAATAGAAGTAAGAGTAGAAAGATACTTAAAGTTCCAGTCATAATCTTCATTTTCAAGAATAGAAACGACTAAATCCTCCCAATTATTGAAGTCCTTAGTAATATTCTTATCCCATCTTAAGATTCTATCCAGAGCTTTTGAAGAGGAAAGTGCATCCCAATCTACATAAATACCATGTTCCTGGTAATCCTGCAGATATTGTTCAATCTCAAAATCAGAACGATTATAAACGTCGCTATAGTTCCAATCAAATCTAACAGCCCTCAAAGATAAGTTGCTCTGTAAGGCTATTATATCTTCTGTTGAGTAACGTTTTGTGAACAAAGCCCACAATTGTGTATTATCTTCAATCTGGGACAGAATGATAGCAATCTGAATTCTTATATTTTCATCGGCAAGATCTTCGTCTGTAAGAATAGTTTGCAGTAGAGACTCCCAGTCCCATGAATCATAATACTCAGGAAGGTTCGATAATAAGAAATCGTGTTCTGCACGTGAAGTAATACATTTCCAGTTCCATCTGTCAACATACAATGACAGATTGTCCTGAATTTTTACTATATCAAGATGTTCTGACAAATAGTCCCAATCCAGTTTGTCTACCCAACGTGCATCACCCAACTGAGTGATATGCATAGTATCACAGAATCGTTTTGTCAGGACCTTCCAGTCCCATTTCTCGTCATTAAAGTTCTTACGAATTATGCCTTCTGAAACCTTTTCTGTGACCAAAGGCCATAGTTCTTTGGCAGATGCAATCGTCTTGAAGGTTGAATCCACATACAATTGGTCAACATACTCTTCTCTTAAATTGGCAATTACCACGTCAAGAGCAAGAAATGTTAAGTGTTTCGTGATGAATTCAATATCGTTCAGAACAATATCTCTGCGAGACAATTGCGACCACGACCATTTGAAGTCAATATTTGAATCAACGATATGACAATCTGTAACCGAAGCAGAAATATGATTTAGACCCTTAACGCTAAAATCCTTTTCTTTATAATGTTCAAAAAACTCAGAGTTCCAAACGATATTAGAATTACACTCAAGACCAATAGCATAATTGGTAGACTTCCAGGTAACGAAGCCCATTTTTTCATGCCAATCAATCAGTTCAATTGACCATTGATAATCAGCATTGTTTGCATTGTAGTTTGTTGCAAGACGTTCTTTACTCTCAATAACAGCAAAAGCGAACGCTCTGGATTCACAGTATGAATGAACCCAGCTACCGTCAGAGAATGCACGAGGCATCACATCTTCTACATAAATATATTTGCCTATTGCAGATATATTGTCAAGGATGTATCCAAGTTCCGCATTCAATGACAGGAATTTCCAGTCCCACTTGTGGTCTGGATAAGTGCAGATAGACTCAGGATGCAGAGATAAGTATTTTTCCGTTTGAGAATACATAACAAACGGAATGGTATCAATGTATTGAAGGACGAACTCATCTTCCAATTGGGGCATTAATGTCTCCCAGTCCCAATCTATAGTATCATTGTGTAATTCTGGAATAACAATAATTCTCTTGACAAAATCTATGCTACGACTTGCAGACAGAGATTCAAAGTCCCATGGGTACTTTGTGGCATTCTCAACAATAAAGTCATCATCAAATCTTTCCGAAATGATAATCCAATCTAATGATTCCTCATATTGTTTAAGGTTCGGTTTTAATGATTCTGTCGGACATACCGACGAAATCTTTGACCATTGGGCTCCATTTGCAACTTTTGCAATGCTGTCAAACAGTCTCTTGTCGTTCCAGTCTAAATACTCACTATCAAGGAAATCGTCCAATGACCAGACATCCATATAAGGGTACAGGGACTGGTAAGACAATCTCATACGACTTTCTCTAACCAGATATAGGTATTCTCCTATATGAATTTTGTCACGAACGTATTGAGTATTACAATCGTTGAACAATAAGTCGTTAGCTTTCAACGAGACTTCATTTTGATAGAAGACTATTGGGTACTTTTGACCATTATATTCATATAATCTGAAATCAACATAAGCTTCGCCCATTCTTGCATCAGTTGATGCTTCAGCTCTGAAAACTGAAGTACTATCATCTGACTGCAATAACAGACGCGACACAAGTTCCTCTGGAGCGTCATACAACTCTTCCTCAATTGAACCAACATTGAAATCCTCATAAGGCAGCAATTTGCTTCCTTGAATTTTTGACACGATACCAAGAGAGTCTCTGAAAGGGAAATACAGGAATTCCTTTTCTGTCTTTTGAGCCAGGTCGAAGCATTCGTTCAATAGCTGTGCTCCTGAATAGAATTCGTATTTAACACCTTTCTTAAGAGCCAATTCTCCTAATGGTGTTACAGATACCTTATGATCAACATTACTAATCAATGCGAACTTTGTCAGTTCAGAAAGGATTCCGCCAAAGATAGAAACCTCTCCGACATCTTTGTATCTTTTTGGAGTCACGTCAAAATCATCCTGAACGTTGAATCCAAGAATACCAGCTAACTTGTTCTCATAAATAGAACCACCGTTATATTTTATGGTCATCAGAAGAACCTTATCCAATTTGGTCAGTTCAACTGTTTTATAGTAGGTAACATAACATGCCGTCTTGTTCAATCTCCACAAACGGAAATTAGAATCTGTGGAACGTGAAGCATAAACGAGCTTACCTTTATTGATAATTTCTTTATAATCCATATTCCTCAGCTGTTAAAATTTTACCATTTTCATGATTGAATACAGTATTGTATACATTATCATAAATTTCCTTTGTTCTAAAGAGTTGGCTGTCACCAACAATTATCAGCAAACGTTTTGCACGTGACAAAGCAACATTCAATCGGTTTGGAGATTGAGCAAAGCCAAGGTCTTCCTGCTTCGGATAACCATCTTCTCTATATTTTGTATAATTCGGCTTTTGTCCTTTCTCTGTTTGGATGCAGTGGCTTCTTACCATTGATACAATAATAATATTGCGTTCCATTCCCTGGAATCTATCTACAGTACTAACTCTTATAGGCATCTCGTTAGGGTTGAATTCTCTTGCCATTTCCTTGAGCAGTCGCAATTGCTTACCATAGAACGAAATCAAGCCAATCTGCTTGTCTTCAACGCTACTCCATCTATTATTATACTCATGGAATGAATCCGAATTATTCAACTCACGAAGTAATTTACGAATAATTTCAACCTCACCATAATTTACTCTTGACGTACCATCAAGCATCTCTGGAGAAGAAGAATCAATCCACAACACATGAACATCAGGATCAATAGGGCCTGCTGTGATACCATGGAATCTTGATGCTCCGTTATTGATATAGTCAGGGTCATTGATACCCAAATCTCTTGGATGCACCAAACCGCACTCCAATCCGCCTTCGTCCTTATAGAATTGTTTTATTACTTCATTGATAGCTGGATGCATTCTAAACTGATAGTTGAATACACCTTTGAGCTTTTCATCTATCTGATTGTACAATCGCTCAAAATGCGATATTTCCAGAACATTGAAATTTTTGACAACAAAACTCTTCAGTTCTTTTATTCGCTGCAATTCAGAATTGTCCTTCTCACGCTTTATAAGATAATCAAAGGAATTAGTAAATGATTCTCTTGAAATCATTGGAGGCAACTGTCGATGGTCGCCAATGATAATATTCTTCTTTCCATAAATCAGAGGCAGAGACAACTCAGCTGGAGTTGCCTTACTTGACTCATCTTGAATTACAACATCAAACCTGATTTTAGGATTGTACTCGTTATCTCTTTGTGAGAAAACACTTCTATATGTCTTATAGAATGCAGTAGGAACAAATTTGTTCTTCTTATTCTGAGTGGCGATATTTTCAGTAAAGATTATGTTCTTCTGTCCTATTGAACTACATGTTGCACCCACCACATTACAGTTTGCAATGTAGTTATCAAAGAATAGTACTTTAAGATTGTCTGTAGGATTCTCCAGTAGATCCTCCCATAGTTCCTGGGCTTCTTCCGGCATACTGTCTTTATCCATTCTTCTACAGATGTTCTCCATCCAGTTCAGAAGGATTAACTTCTCAGGAGCTTCATAAACAGTGTCTTCTACAGTTGTAGCAACATCATCGTCGTCGTCATCATCGTCAATGTCAAATGACTTCTTCTTTGCTGTAATGTCTTCTCCTTTTGCCCAGCGGTACATGGCAGAGTATGAAAACTGAAGTCCTTCTGTTTCCAGACGCGACTCATCACCTATGCGGATAGGTTTCACCAAATTGTGATATGGATTCACGACTCTATCTATTGCATTGTCAACAGCAAGATTCGTTTCAGATGTTAGCAGAATTCTTGTATTCTGGTTCTCACGGACATGCTGCCAAATTAGTTCGGCAATTGCCGTTGACTTTCCAGAACCCGGAGGACCTTGGATTAGAGACAAGTCAGGAGCAAGAATAGCCTTTGCAATAGCCACTTTTTGTGGCTCATTATTGGCTATTCTTTTATTCAGAAGGTGTTTATCAACTTCTTGTAGCTCTAATCTGATATTCTCTTCAAAATCCTTAATACCTGCAGCTTTAGAAGCATCAAAGATGAAAGTACCAAGCGAGGAATTCTCTACGTCACGACCTTCAACGATTCTGTTCAATGATTCCTTCAAACGTGCCAGTTTCTCCAAATCACCCGAAAGATCTGGAGTTATTTCCGTGACATCAGTCTCTTCAAACAACTGTTTTGTGACTTCATAAAAATCTCCAGAAATATCCAAGACCAGTTCCGGGTAGTTTGCTGTTCTTATTAGTTTACCGATTCTCAGTTCTCCAACTGTGAAATCTGCACCTTTGAGTTCTCGCGCTGCGTCCAGACGATCTTCGTCTCTGCTGGTAATATCATTGAAATATACCAGTTTAACTTTATCAGAAGGCACTTCTGAGATTGTACACAAATATCTCTTTTGGTCAAATGTCTGTAATTTATGGATTAACTGAGTCTTGAACGTCAACAGGTCTTCTATTTTCTGGAATTCTCGTGAGAAGACAAGTTCTGTTCCCTTCTTCTTCAGTTCAAGATGCAAATCGTCAGAGAAATCATGAAGTTGATTCATGACTTCTGTCATATCTGCTTTTCTGTATTGAACATCGAAGTTGCACTTGTGACCATTCTTGAACAAGCCAAAATCCACAAATGGATAATCTCTGCTCAACTCAGTAAGAAGCTCGGGTAAGTTCTTTTCCTTCCAATTGAAATCTATACCGATTGAAGTACCCTTCGACGATACAGAATACTCTATTGATGGCTTAAACGAAACATGCAAGTCATCATTGAACTTATCAAGTTCTTCTACCGTTGCCCAATCTCTATTATCACGGTACTTGTAATAGTACTTCTCTGTATAATCATAATTGTCTTGACCGAACAATTTTTTCATCAGTTTATTCCAGAGATAGAAATCAAAGTTAAAATCGGTAGTGTCCTTCGTATTAAAGAAATCTGATGAAGTCATGTAAGCAAAATCCGAAGTATCATCGCCTTCGTCTTCTACATTCACAACGTCATCTGTTATTTCTTCTACCTCTTCTTGCAGCTTAGGACGTTTTACATTCTTATAGAAGGTAATAGTATTGCCGTTTAACTTTGGCAATCCAAGCTTGTTTGCTTGCCAATCATAACTGTTTAATGCATCCTCGTGAATGATAAAGGTAAATTCCACCTTACACATTTGTAATTCAAACACTGGCTTTATCTGCTCCAAGAATTCTTGAGTGAAATATCCGCCTTCAACAGACACTTGTTTGTCTATGTTTACTCCACTGTTTATTTTCTTCCTGCTGTTCTTGAACGATTCTATGTTATTCAGTTTAAGACCAGGACATAGTTTTTCAAGATATACTATTATGCTTGGGTATGTAGGAATGATGGCTGATGCTCTATCAGGCAAAGCCAATTGAAGGCTATTGAATTCTTCATTCTCCTTCAATCTGTTTAACTCTTCAATGGATATTTGCAGTCGATTGTTCTTGTCAAAATCATATTCCACCTCCAGTTTGTCCAACAATTGCTTTACCCCAGTAAACTGAGCACGTCTGTCCACAACACTACCATCAACTACAGGATAGTAAGTGAACGTGACATACTCTTTGTTTGCTTTCGTACTGATTCTGGCCTTTACAGATTCATCCAACTTCTGCCAGTTGGAAATAGATGCAAGGACATAGCCATCTTCAAAATGACAATCATCATAATCTATGTCCAAACTATCAGCTATCTGTTGTTGTAATCCCTCTGTATTATCAGCGAAATCAACTCTGACATGCAGTTTCTCATTGATAATAGTAGTAGCTTCTGGCATGATGGCAATAGGAGCAGTCCTTTGTCTAAGAATCTGTTCCTGAACTTCTGTATGTTTCTGCCATATTTCCTTAAGCAAAGTCTTATCAGCAGTTTTCTTTGCCAGATTCTCTTCTACTACGGCTCTTCGGCTTACAACGACATTGCGGTACTCTTTGTTTATCTTTACTACTTTAACACTGATTGTCTGACCCACGAATGTTTCCAAATCGGCAACTCTTACGATGTCGGTCTGAGAACTAGGCATAAATGCTTCCATTCCGAAGACATCCACAATGGTACCTCCCTTTGTACGACACTTTACGTAGGCTTTTACCGTTTCGTTGTTGTCAAGGGCTTCATTAACCTTGTCCCAGGCTTTTGCAGCTCTTGCTTTCCTATGTGACAGAATCAACTGACCAAGACGATCACTCTTTGATTCTATGTACACATCAACGGCATCACCTACCTTCAAGTCTGGATTATATCTAAATTCGCTTGCCGGTAGAATACCATCATTACGATAGCCTATATTGACTACAACTTCACGTTTGTTTATGGAAATAACAGTGCCAGAGACTACCGTATGTTCGGGAACATCTGTAGTCTCTTCATTTGATTCTTCCACAGATTGTGATGAAGCCGCATTTTCAAAAGCTTCCCAATCAAAGTCATCTAATGGATTTATCTTTGCCATATTCTTGTTATATTGTAGAATAAAATCTTTTGATGATACAATCTTATACCAAGCAGAAGTGATTTTTACAGTTTCATTCTAAGTTGCATAAGTGTTATCGAAATTTGTTACAATCCTACGGAGGGATAGTCTATATCATAATTATATGATTCATTATATGTTCTTGTTTCTCTAAACGTAATAACAGGAGTGAGTTTTTTTAACTCTTCAACATCAACCACAGAAGCTAACGGCATATTATCCATCATTATAGGTTTCAGCCAATTATTATTCCAAAGCATCACTCTTTCCTCGCAAGCTGCCACTTTACATAAACGCATTGAATACGGAGATGTTCCATTCTTCTTGTCACGCTGGTATGTAATGTTCTGAAGCCAGAGTTGGTTATATGTGGAGTTGGGTTGGTTACACAACTTACCAAATACCTTATCGCGGATATCCCACTTCTCGTCCTCGTTCTTCAATGATTCAACCAAACGGCTCATGACGCGAAGAGCATAGTGGCTGCAACAAACATTCTCGAGAGCAATCTGGGTACAGACTGCTGCCATGGCACGTACACTTCCTCCTGGGATGTGTCTACTGCGCTTATATGTCTTAAGGTCTGCAAAGATGTTTTTCTTTTCTGCATCCTCCTTTGGATTATCATCAAGATTAACATCTTCCCATTTGCTACTATCGTTTATCTTATCTGTCTTCTCTTGATTAAGCCATTGTTCAATTCGTTTATCGATATCTGAAAGCATAGTCTTTAACGAACCACTATCAGGGTATTGGCGTGCAAACATAAGGATATAGAGCAGGTGTTTCTCAAAACTATCAAAGTCACATCCCTTCTTGTTGAAGATAGGAGTGTTGTAGATGTAAGCCAGTTTGTCAGACTTGACTGCATCTGTCACGATGCTTTCGCTAATCTTTGTCTTCTGACTGTTCATTCGGAAATTCAGCCGTTCCAAAACTTGTTGGAGGGTGTATGAGATATCCTCAAGTGCATCTTTATTGCTACAGAAGATACGGTAATCGTCACGATAGCGGATAATCTCGTATGGAGGAAAGGTTTTGCCTTGTTCCTCGTACTCCTTGGCTTTGGCTTGCAATGATTCGTGCAACAGAAGGTCAGAATAGCCAAGGATTATCTCACCCACAAAGTCAAAGATCGCACTACCTTGCGGAATACCAATGTTGCGACCTTGCTGTAAAGCACGAAGGAATTTCTGTATGTTTTGAGCGATTGGGCTTTGGATACCTGTTGCAATGGTTGTGTCTTTGAGAGTGAATGCCCAATCGAAAGTCTGTGGATTGACAGAACCATAGCAGTTGGTGATATCCGTCACAAACATATAACGATATTCCAATGACAATTCAATGGAACGTTGCTCCATACTATTCCACCAATTGTTGATAGTCGTTGCCTTATGGAATGGCTCTTTCTCGTTAGGGATGACTGGCATTGCACAAGATGTGATATGAGGGACATTGAACTTCTCAAACAAATCTTTTATTACTTGCCAATTGCTTTCGCAACAAACCTCTCGCACAAGGATGTAGTACAGAAAAGGATTGGCTAGGATGATAGGACGAACTGCATAGCGTCCATCCTTGTTGAGCAAGATATCAAGATTAACATCTGAGAGAGAGTCTGGAGAAATGCCATTTTGCAGACATTCCTTATAGGGAGTGGTTCCGACTTTCTCACGGACATACTTCAGAACTTCATCAAACGTAAAGTACTCTGGTAGTTCAAATCCATGATATTGCTCAGATTTCATGAAGAAGTCCATTGCTTCCTCATGATTCAAGGTTAATATATTTCTAGCGGCTTTGTTCATATAGTTGTCATTAGTGATTATTCATCTGTGGAATTGTCAGATTTTGACTACAAAGATAGTCATAAAAATCGGAACACAAACAAAAATTCCTAAGAATCTTCGTTTTTTAGCTACATTTTAACAGCTGAGAGCGACTTGCAGGTACAATTTGCTGCAAATCGCTCTAGATTATATGCCTTGTGTGCCTCAATAGGACTGACCTTTCTTTTTGGATGGTGAGCCGAGGCCAAGTTTCTTCGTACCATCCCAATTTGTAAGTTGGTCAGCACAGCCATTGGAGCCACCAAGTGAAGTGTAGGTTTCTGCACTACATGACATATAATCAACGAAAGAGATAAAGTTGTATATGATAGATGATTCATAGGTCACATCCCGTTCCGCAAATAGATGTGTCCAGTTAGTGACGCACTCTTCATTGAATTTTGAGCAGTCTCGCCATGACATACCACTAAGGAAGTTGTTGACAGCCGAGGTGATACCTTCTTTTGTACCAAGGCTCAATTCCATTTTATGGGCAACAGCCATGATGCCGTAGTAGATGGATGCAGCCTCTTTGTCGTTGAAATTAGTTCTAGTTGAAAGTGCGAATGCACTGAGGGCTGCACGTCCTTCTGTGATGAAACGATTGAGAATGTTCTGGTATCGGTCTTGTTTCTCTGCAGCAAGTCGAGCTTCGCGCTCTTTGCGCTCCTTTACCTTTCTTGCAGCCTCGTTGTACTCTGGTTCATTCCAAAGGGCATTCCATTTTCCCAGGAGGTTCTGGTAAGTTGAACGAAGCGAGTGCAGTTCACTCTCAGCCCTGTCAGCACGAGCGGTTTCAGCATTCTTGGCGTTGCTCAATCTCTCTACGGTGCTCTCATCAATGAGTGTCAAGCGGTATTTGAGTCCATTCACTTCTTCTGTAAGGGTGGTTACTTTAGCACGAAGTCCTCGGATTACAACATCCTTTGATGAGATGATTTCTTCCTTGGTCTTCAATTCATTGGAAAGGTCCTTGTTCGTGTCCCATAACATGCGGTACTGTCGTCCCAGACTCTCAGCATTGGGCTCGCTCTTCCATTTTAGTCCAGCAGCCTTGATGAAACTGCCAATGGCTTCCGTGACACCAGCATCATAAGACTCTTTGAGTTTTTCAGCTTCCTCCTTCTTGTACTTTCCTGGCTGGAAGATCTTGGCAAGGAAACCAGATTGAGCAGTCTTCAAATCCTTCAAGGCTTCCTCTTTTTGTTGAGTTGCAATAGATGTTTCTGTTTCAATCTCCGCTTTCAGCTTCTCTGCCTCTGCTATAGCCTGTTTCGCCTGACGTTCAGCTTCCAACACAACCTTGCTCTTGTGTCTGCGTTCCCGTTTCTCTTCTTCGGAGAGTTCATGATATGGGATGCCTCTCTCCAAGCCATACTTCTTTCCCACCTCATTATAGTACTTTGTGTGGAGGTCAGAGAGGTACTCGGACTTTTCCTTTGCTGTCTCGCCCCACACCTTGGCATACGACACACGCTCTATCACTCCCTTGTTTGCCTCGGTCTTGATGTAGTTGCCGCGCTCCTCCTTGGGCAAGGCCTTCCACTCTTTCGTTGACAGGACTTTGTCGGGATTGTCCTTGTTGACATACTGACTGCCGATGCGTCCACGCTTCTTGACCTGCTCCACAGGAACGGTCAAGGCATGAGCATGAACACCAGTCTCGTCACAATGCACGTCGAAGCCGATGATGTTGTCCTCACCCCACATACGGCAACAGAACTGATACGTATCCTTTGCCCATTCGTAGATAGCTGGCATCAGTTTGATACTGCTATTGTCAGCGTATGGGTCAGAGGTGTCTATCTGTTGTTCGCCAAAGGCCAGCCGTTTCATCACTTCGTGGTCGCCACCGAAGATGATGTTCACCAATCCGTTCGGACTGTTCTGAGCAACCTGGTTGGGATGTGTTGCATCCATGTAAGGTTTGAAGCCCAGTTCATCGTGACGCTGCTGGAGGCGTTGATGAAGTGGAACAGGATTGGAACCTAGAGGCACAACATTGCATCCTTTGGTGACTTCAAAGTTGAGGTGCTTGCGTGAGAAGTTGTAGTGATTATTCTTCTCCGTCTCAACATTCTTTGACTGGTAGCGTTTCTCGTCCCAGCCTCTGCGCTCTGCCTCGTTGCCCATTTGGGCAGAGAAAGATTTCTTGTCTGCACCAACATGGATAGAGGCGCGTGGTTTATTCGTTTCCATTGAAAACTTTTGCTTATGGGTTATACATTGTTATAATGTCTGTAGGTGGAGGATGCCAGGTCTCGGGCGGTGCCTGAGCATAATAGGAGGACTTTTTAAGTGAGCGGCCATAGCCAGTGAATCTAAAAGTCCCTATTATGTTTAGGACTTTTATAAAAGTCCGTTACACCACGCAGGACGGGACATCTCCATTGTTACAATTTCTGATAGCAGTTTTGACTGGAATGTTCCAGACGACCTTGACGGACGTAGTCATTGATCCACTTGGCAGTAGTGCTCACGGGATAGCCATGTTTCATGGACACTGCCCGATAGGTCTCTCTGTCAAATTTGTTTGGCAGTGCAGCTAACAACTGTTCCATTTTGCTCTTCTTCGTGATAATCTCGCCCTGCCCATTAGTAGTGACCTTGCTTTGTGGCAGATGGGCATAGCAATAGACTGTATGGTAGATGAGAACATCACCTATCGCCATGGCGATGTCGAAATCATCCCTACTGCATCGTATTACGATTCTACTACCATCTTTTGGAGTCTGTGCAGAAGGATTGGGCGTTTCGTCCATGAACCTGATAGAGGTCAGTACCATCATAATGCGAAACACAGTGAAGGCCAGACGACGTACCACACTCTGCATATCATGCGAGATGTCATCGACCACCTCTTGATTCATCTGCCTGAAATGCTCATTGAACATCTTGCAGTATTCTTGAGGGATGACAATGCGGTAACTGCCACCACGGAAAAATGACTCGCGACGTTGCTTGTATAGCTTACCCAACTGGAAGAATCTCTCTCGCAAAGTGTAGTTGTCAGAATTGTGGCTGACATTCTCGACAAGGACATCACGGAACTCAGCCTTGAATGGCATGTGATAACAGGTGATACGTGAGAAGGTGCCATCCTCAGCCTGAGGTGTCAAAGTGTAGAGTTGTCCAGGCGTTCCAGAAAGACAGATAGCAAGCATCGGTCTTTCAATGACACGATATTCATCGTCCTTCCTGCGGCTCAGGTCGATAGGTTCATGATGATAGCTCTTGCGGATGATGGTGCTGTAGTCACCATATTCCGATTTAAGAATGGCACTCAGCGTGTCACATTCTGTATCGAATATCAGACCGACACCTCCATTGTTGTCCAATTGCTGGATGACGGATGCAGCACTACTGTTGGTAGGAATGAAGAGTGTGCGACGGTGTGGAGCCTCATTGACATTGGAAGTATCTTTCTCGCCAGACTTGGACTCGCTTTTACTCTCCTTATATTCTTTCATCAGCCGCTCGGAAGCTTCACGCAGTTCGTTATGGATGGGAGCTACTATCTCGCGACAATATTTCAGCGAGCCTTTGCCCATACCGGCATCGGCCATAACAAAGAAGTATAGCATAGGGTACCAATCATCGTGATTGTACTCACCGACCACATTGTGGAGTGTGGCTGAGATGCAAGTCAACGTGCCCATCAGCATCATGTCTCGGTCATCTTCTGAGATACAGTTGCCCAACACTTCCTTTAGGAAAGGTGGAAGCATGTCGTATATGAAGGCAGGGAAATGTGGAAGGAATTCTTCATCCAAAATCCATTTGGAGTCCACTTCGACAGGCTGGATATTTGGTTTTTTGGATATTTGGTTGCCAGAACCAGAAGTCCAAATATCCAAAGTTCCAACGGATGACTTTGGGATTTCTTTGGGATTGGAAATGTCAATACCAGCATCTTTCGCCATCTGAAAAAATGTGGCAATAGTTACACCATCCCCATGTGCTGCCAGGCATTTGTTGTATTGCTTGTCTGCATCGCTGGTGTTATACTCTGCATTCTGCCGACTGACCCGATGAAAGAATCCTCTTCCTGCTTCTTGGAACTCGCTTGTAAGAGCGAACCCAACTTTCAGCCAGTTGTCATAGCCATTTGTAATATCTATTCCCTTTTGTTCAATAAGAGAAAGGACACGCTCTACCTTGGCTCGGGTGTCTTCGCTTGTATTGGAGTATGCAGACGGTGTATTGCTTGTGTTGCTGTTCTCTGTGTTAGAAGGGACATTCTCCCATTCTTCTGGTGAAAAAGTTTTCATCTTTAACGTTGTTATACTTAGGGTTAATATAAGCTTCCGGGTCATGTGGAATGAAACAGGAGCGAGAAACATCACTGCCAGATTTGTCGGGCTCAGGATAGCCATTTGCTACGAGATAGTTGAATACTGCATTGAAGAAACGGCTATGCTCCCATCCTTTGCGGAATACCTGAATAATCCATTTTAGCCCATCGCCCGAAGGAGAGCGAAAGAGTAGTTCGGTCTCAAAGCAAGGGTCATTGAGCAGTTTTTCATGCAACGAAGGAATGTCAGCCACATGGTCGAAGTCGACACAAAGCAGATCGGATTGCTGCAACAGGCCGTCCTTGTTTCGAGTATGAAAGATACCAGAGAATGTGCAGAAGTCGAAATTCTCAGCTTTGTACTTGCGTGCCTGGTCTTTGCCCGTAATGGAGCGCAACATTTCTGTTTGCTTCTTTGCATACGGGCCAACGATGTAGCGGTAGATGTCAGGAATGCCGATGCAGCGCAATGGTTCCGTGTTGCGGATGGGTTTTCGGAAAAAGGAAAAAGACAGCAGTTCTCCCTCTTTAACTCCGAAAACCTCCTCATAGATAGAAAGGTGGTTATACATGGTTGCGTGTCACCTCCTTTCTGCCTTTGGGATTATTGGCTACATACGCACATGCTTCATCGTAAATGTCATTGACTGACTTGCGAGAGGTCTGCATGAGCCATGCATCAATCTCCGACTTGCGGAAGATGATGCTTTTCCCATTCTTGTGGAAGGGAATGGTGCGATTACTCGTCCAACCGTAAACCGTTTGTTCGGCTGGATGGTTAGGGAGGTAATTGCATAGGTCTTGCAGCGAGAACCATGCATCTGCCTCTACATTGTTGTTTGACTGCAGAGCGTCGAACTTTTGTTCAAGCGTCTCCAACTTCTCAAGGATGTTAGCCATCATCTGTGGCATTGCATCGAATGTGGGTACTTCTGTACGCATAAAAAATGTGTGTTTAAGTTGGCTGCAGCTTATGCTACAGTCACTCTCTTTTACAAGAAAGCGACCGCAAAAGTATCGGAAAAAGGAATGGTGATTTGGGCATGATTACTGGCATAAAAGGAACATGTCTTTCATAGCATTATCTTATTGATATAATGCTGATAATCAGCGAAAACAAAAACAACGGTGGTGAAAAATAATTTCGTTATAGCATCGTTATGATTGGTATCATACCCTTGTCATAATGGAAATCAGAAGCAAAAGGCCAAATACGAAGAAAGCCACTCACACTTGAATGTGAATGGCTATGGATGTGAATAACGTAAAAAGATACTGTATGCTTAGACCTATGGTAGTGGAATACGACCTATTCTTTCTTGGAGTCAATGGGAGTTCCTATCATGTCGTCAGAGAGGTTGATCTGGATGGCATCAGCGGCAGCATTCTTCTTTGCGTCAACTATCTTGGCATAGATTTGAGTTGTTGTTACCTTTTTATGGCCAAGCATTTTGCTGACTGTATAGATGTCTGTGCCATTGGTAAGTTGCAATGTGGCATAGGTATGGCGAAAACAGTGGAAGGTGATGTGCTTGGTGATACCAGATGCTTCTATCCATCGTTTCACAGGTCGATTAATCCATGATGGGTCTTGTAGCCCTTCAAAGACAAGTCGGTCTGCATCGCCTCGTTCGCCACACAAGGAATATGCCTGATCAGAAATTGGCATATACTCTACACCCTTGGTTTTCTGTTGGGTAAAATGGAGCTGGTAATGTTCCTTGTCTTTCACAATATCGCGCCACTTTAGCTGTTTGATGTCACTATGGCGCAATCCTGTCAATGCAGAAAACAAGGCTGCTCTTTTGAGAATTTCGCTATCGCATGGTGTTGTTGCCAGTTGGTTGAGTTCCTCCAATGTCAGATACTCGCGCTGGCTTTCCTCGTAGTATATGTTCTTAACTTTGGCTGCAAGGTCGATGGTCAAGTAGCCATCGATGAAGGCTTGATGAAGACCTGCCTTGAATATCGAGAAATAGGTCGAGGCGGTATTGGCTGATATGGTTCCTGTCTTACTGCCTCCTTGGGGCGCATTGATAAGGTAATCCTTGTAGTCTTCGATGAGATTCAGGTCTATGCTACCAAATAGAAGCGGCTTCCCATCTGTATATAACTTCAGAAGTGCAAGTTCACGATTCCAATTGACTTGAATGGATTTGGAACTATTCTTGTGACGCTTCTCCTTCAACTCTTCAAAGTACTTGATAAAGTCGCACTTTGACCTTTCGTTTTGTGCTGCTTGTTCAGCCTCACTATCTGTGTACAATGACTGATTATCGTATTCGTGCTGACGGAGGTCACGTACTTTGTCAGCAAAGATGCAAGCCTCTTGGTCTTTTTGTGAGCGGCACATGATGATTCCATTTGCATCACGCTTGGGACGATAGTAGGCTTTACCATTAGCCAGTGTCCTTCCTGAACTATTCTTATCAAAGATAGGAGTAGTTATAAACCGCCCAAGTGGTTCATGCTTACGGAGAGGCTTATCCTTGCCAGGCTCAAAGACAGGAAAACTTTCAATGAGCAATGACCACTGCTCCTTGTATTCAGATTTGCGGAGTATTACTTTGAATACCGTGCGCTTCATAGGAGTCTTCATAGTTTGATGGATTTGTAGAGTTTGTCGATTTCTGATTTTGGAGCGTAAACATAGTTACCTATCTGTCGGGTAGGGATGGAGAACTTGCGGATATGAGCCCAAACGGATGAATCATGAATCCTGAACTTCTTCGAGATTTCTCCTATGGTATAGCAATTCTCTGGTTCCATGTTGTATGTTTTTGGTATAGGCTTCTTGGCAGCCTTCCGCACTTTCTTCCTCAGTTCGTAACGCTCATCCAAATCAGAACGTTTCAGCCTTAGCTGACGTTGGCCGAGATTAACAGCCGGAAGTTTCTTTAATCGAATGTCACGATACAATGTACTACGTTCAACGCAGTACATTGCTATTGCCTCTGCTGCTGTTAGATACTCCTTGATGTCTGGAATTTCCTTCGCCATCTGCTCATACTTCTTTTCCTTCTCTTCCTGAGCCTTTTTCCTCTTAGAGGCTACAGCGGAACAGTTGTGAGAACAATACACAGCATCAATGGTGCGAATCTCAAAGATGGTTCCGCATATAGGGCACTTCCTTCGGATATGATAATTTGCCTTTGCCATTTCTTACATATAATAAGGTATATGTCTTTAAGTTTAACTTCGTCAACCTTTAAGTCGCGTGAACGATTTGGCGCAAATTTACGATAAAAATCCGAAATCAGAGCCAAATACACAAAGTTTACCAAAATAAAAATCGGTGCAACTCAATGAGTTACACCGATTCGCTTATTATTGTTTATTGCTGTTTATCAGCCTTACTTCACCTCCTCGAAGTCAGCATCCTGGATGTTGTCATCCTGCTTTGCGCTGCTGTTGTCGGCTTGCTGCTGACCAGCGTTAGCTCCGCCCTGGAAGCCCTGGGCGCCAGCCTGAGGTCCGGCCTGGCCATACATCTGGGCCGAAGCGGCCTGCACTGCCGTGTTCAGGGCTGCCGTAGCCGTGTCGATGGCAGCCACGTCGCCACTCTTGTGAGCGTCCTTGAGCTGCTGGAGGGCCTGCTCGATGGCAGGTTTCTTGTCGGCAGGCGTTGTCCTTCAGGAAGTTCTCGGTGGTGAAGATCATGGAGTCTGCCTGATTCATCTTGTCCACCTTCTCACGCTCCTTCTTATCAGCCTCCTCGTTGGCCTTGGCCTCAGCCTTCATGCGCTCAATATCATCCTTTGACAGTGAGCTGCTGGCCTCGATGCGGATGCTCTGCTCCTTGCCTGTGGCTTTATCCTTGGCGGAAACGTTGAGGATACCGTTGGCGTCGATGTCGAATGTCACCTCAATCTGTGGCACGCCACGGCGAGCCGGTGCTATGCCCTCAAGGTTGAACTGGCCTATGCTCTTGTTCTGAGCCGCCATCGGACGCTCACCCTGAAGCACGTGAATCGTCACGGCTGTCTGGTTGTCGACGGCTGTAGAGAACACCTCGCTCTTCTTGGCAGGAATGGTGGTGTTGGCATCAATGAGCTTTGTCATCACGCCGCCCATGGTCTCGATGCCAAGTGTCAGAGGAGTGACATCGAGCAAGACGATGTCGCCCGCACCCTTCTCGTTGTTGAGGATGGCACCCTGGATGGCAGCACCCACGGCCACTACCTCATCGGGGTTGACGCCCTTTGAAGGTTCCTTGCCGAAGTAGTTCTTGACCAGTGTCTGCACAGCGGGTATACGGCTTGAGCCGCCCACGAGGATGACCTCATCGATATCTGATGTTGAGAGCTTGGCGTCGCGGATGGCGTTCTGGCAAGGCACCAGGCAAGCCTGGATGAGGTTGTGGGCCAACTGCTCAAACTGTGATCGAGTCAGTGTCTTCACCAAGTGCTTTGGCACGCCGCCCTCGGCTGAGATGTAAGGCAAGTTAATCTCGGTGGAGGTTGTGCTTGAGAGCTCGATCTTTGCCTTCTCTGCAGCCTCCTTCAGGCGCTGCATGGCCATCGGGTCCTTGCGCAGGTCAATGCCCTCATCGGCCTGGAAGCCATTTGCCAACCAGTCGATAATCACCTGGTCGAAGTCATCGCCGCCCAGATGCGTGTCACCGTTTGTGGCAAGCACCTCGAATACGCCACCACCGAACTCAAGGATGGAGATATCGAACGTACCACCGCCAAGGTCGAACACGGCAATCTTCATATCCTTGTTGGCCTTGTCAACGCCATAGGCCAATGCGGCAGCCGTAGGCTCGTTTACGATACGGCGCACGTTCAAGCCCGCTATGGCACCGGCCTCTTTCGTGGCCTGGCGCTGAGAGTCGGAGAAGTAGGCAGGCACGGTGATAACGGCGTCGCTCACCTCCTGGCCAAGGTAATCCTCGGCTGTCTTCTTCATTTTCTGAAGCACCATCGCGCTGATCTCCTGCGGAGTGTAAGGATGCGCGGCACCATCTATCTGCACCTTTGGATAACCATTGTCGTTGATGACGGTATAAGGCACACGCTCGGCCTCCATCTTGCTCTGCTCATAGGTCTCGCCCATGAAACGCTTGATAGAATAGACTGTATTCTTCGGGTTGGTAATGGCCTGGCGCTTAGCTGGGTCACCCACCTTGCGCTCGCCGTCCTTCATGAAGCCAATCACGGATGGCGTGGTGCGCTTGCCCTCAGAGTTAGCAATCACTACCGGCTCGTTGCCCTCGAATACGGCTACGCAGCTGTTGGTAGTACCTAAGTCGATTCCAATAATCTTTCCCATAATAGTATGTATTTTTTATTTATTATTCTGTGTTAATGTTGCTTGGACTTAATGTCCGCTGAATAATAAACAAACGATATGCCAAGGGCTGCCTTCCGTATCGCGACTGACAGAATGACACAAACAACACGCTATTATTGCCTTATCACCACGACACTGTAAGCAGGGAGTGTGACTTTCTGACCCTTGACCGTGGTCTTAACCGTTGTGACGGCCTTGTCGCCAGGCTTTCCGGCTATGCCTTCCGCCACGGTGCCGTCGGCTATCTTCACGCCCGACACGCTCACGGCGAGACGAGCGGGCAGGGCATTTACAATTTTGACGATGACCTTACCTTCGTTATCGCTCACCACGCTGCTGCTCACTCTATAACCAATGGCCGACGGCAAGCTTAATGTAGAGCCTATGTGTTTGTCGCCACTATTGTTGCCCCACAGCTTCTGCGTGTAATAGCTCGGCGTAAGGCCCGCGGCCACGTCGCCGTCTGCCACGCCATGACTTTCCATCTCAACCACGTCGCCATTACGTTCCACCGCACATAGGAACAACGCCTCAGCGAGGGCGTTCTCCACCGTGGAGCCTTGCGAGCCCCACTCTCCGAGGCACACCCTTGGAGCCTCTCGGTCGTAGTGGTCATAATAGTCTTGGTTATGGAGGAACCATCCTGGTGAAGCGTGGTTGCACTCCCCCACCCTGTCCACGATGCTATTGTTCTCCTCGGCGAATTTCCACCCCTCCGTATAGTCGGCCGATGGATTATGCGTAGGCCCCGCGTTGCCAATGACCATAATCGCCGGGTATTTAGCCTTCACGGCCTCTGCCAAAGCCTTATAGCGCTTCTCGAAGGCTGTCGTGACATGACTGCCGTTGCCAATGCTGACATATCTCAATCTGAACGGTGCCGGATGGCCCGCTGCGGCGCGCTTTCTCGCCATCTCCGAAGCCGTGGTGTCTGCTACCGCCCACTCTATCATGTCGAGCGCGTCCTGGCAAGTGGCGTCAATGGGGAGCACGGGTATGGGTTCTGCGCCAAGGTCCTCGCAAAAACGGAAAAACTCATATAACCCCAAGCCATGCGCGCCTTTCGAGAAGCGCACAAACTTTGGGCTCAACGCGGCAACGGTCTCCGCGGCGTCCTTGCGCAACCCGTGACCTTTGAAGGTGTCGTGCGGGAGAAGGCTCACCATGTCCACGTCGACGCTTCCTTCTTTCAGCGGGGTCAAGGCAAGCCGCACGTCGCCAGCTTCCATTTTCTTGTCCACTGCCAACGGGAACTCATAGCGTTGCCAACCTTGGCCGTCCAGCTTCAGCCTCATTTTTGCGTATTTCTTGCCATTGTTGCCCACAAGGGCCACGAGTACCTGGTTTTTGCCTCCATTGGGCGTGCGAAGACACAGGGAGCAATCAAACTGCTGCAACGGCGCGGCGGTCATTCCCTTCCATCCTTTATTATATAATGTGTCCGTCTTCGTCATCACGGCATAGTGTGGATTGTCTGCCGAGAAGGGGGCATCCGTGCGTATGGCCACCGCATGGTTGGAGGTCCATGCGGTCTGCGGCCCAAGGCCTGTGCCGTCGTTCGGAGAATACTCAAAACCGCCGTTCCTCACCATCTCGGCTTTCAGTCCGTTATCATCATGATTGGCAGTGCCTGTGAGCGAGACGCCCACGAGCTTGCTGGATATGCGCTTCGTTTTCGAAGGGTCGATTGTCAGTGTAGCTTCCACGTCAGTGCCCAAGTCGGCAAAACGCCGCGAATCGTCGCCCATGCGCTCTGAAAACAATATCTTGTCGTGGGCCATGGCGCCAAGATAATTTATCATATAGTCGAGATGTATCTTTGGCACTTGAAACATGTTGCCGGCATATTCCTTATCGGCCACGGTGGCCGTGTCCATGATCCACGCGTCATCGCTTATCGAGCTTGGCTCCTTCGCCTCAACAAAATGGCGAAAGTCCTTGTCGGCCTTCACGTATCGCCTCACGCTGCCTTGCGCCTTGAAGTAAATGTCGAACGTGCCATCGTCCATCTGGAACATCACAGGCTCCCGCACTCCCTTGTCGGTCATGGAGGGGAAGTCCTGCGGCCGCCACGTCACGAGGTCCTCGCTGTAAGCCGCGGCAAGGCATCGCGCGTTGTCATCGACGGAGAACAGCAATCGCCATGAGCCGTCGGCGGCATGGCAGACATAAGGCGAGCGCATGCGACTGCCTTCGATGGCTGAAGCATAGTCGGACCCGCAGAGCCGGCCTGCGTCTGCCCATCGCTCCTGGTCGGTCAAGTAAGCCACGTGCAGCCCATCGCCATCTGCAGGACTGTAAAGGAATATCTGGCAAGTGGTGTCCTTGCCCACTATCTCATAAGAGGGTCTGGTCTGTGCCCCTGCTTCAAGGGCGAAGACGGCGAGTGCCAATGCTAATATTTTCTTCATGGGTTTTCTCTGTTTAACGTGACACAGCACCATGCCACTTATCGCAAAATTAACAAAAAGCGCACAAACAGGAGCAAGATTTACCTTTTTCTTTGCCCAAATGGTTTTTTTTTCATAACTTTGCATCGTTGAATGCGCTTGTGGCGAAATTGGTAGACGCGCCAGACTTAGGATCTGGTGGTTCACTGCCGTGTAGGTTCGAGTCCTATCAGGCGCACCATACAGAATCCTAACTGCTTGAATATGAGTAGTTAGGATTTTTTATTTTCTGTTTTTGGCAACGGATTGGCAACGTAATTTGGTGCTAATTTGTAGAGGTCGCCAAAAGCCTAACTTTTTATGGTGACAGCGTTGTAAAAAGATTGTCGGCAGACCTAAAAGAACGATACCCTAAAATGGGTGTTTCACCGCGAAATCTGTGGGATATGAAGAAATTCTACGAACGCTTTTGTTGCTCAGATATAAAAGTGCGACAAGCTGTCGCACTTTTGCCTTGGGGGCATATATTGCGTCTTCTTCAGAGAGTTGGTGATGATGATGCAGCAATGCTTTTCTACGCAAAGGAGACACGCTCTAAAGGTTGGAATCGCGACTTGTTGCTCAATGCCATTAAACTCAAAATGTATGAGACACAGGCATTGGCAAAAGTAGACAACAATTTCGACCGCACTCTTCCTGCCGAACAAGCGCAGTATGCCAACGAAGTGTTCAGCAGCAGCTATAATCTTGGTTTCTTGGGAGTGACCAGTCCTATCTTGGAGCTTGAACTTGAAGACCGTCTTGTAAAAGCCATCACACGTTTCCTTATGGAACTCGGCAATGGCTTTACGTTCATAGGCAATCAGCATGTGTTGGAATATAATGGAAAGGAAAGCAAGGTGGATATGTTGTTTTCTTGGACAAAAGTCACTTGATAACAAAAGGTGGGGCAACCAAAGGGGCATACTATCAAATCAACCCTACGCTATTAGCAAATGCAAAGTCCAACATAGTTACGACGCTAAAGACAATAGAGCCTCATGTACTCAAAGCTCTCATCAAAGAAGACTTGCATAGTCATCCCATGAGCAAAATTTCAGAAATAGCAAGCAGAATTCCAGATGTGGACATGAAGGAAATCAGAAAGATGGTCTATTCTATGGTTGGTAAAGAAGTTCAAAAGAAAGGGGCCCGCGTTAACTGTAGATACTATTTGATCTGATGGCTAAAAAAATATAATTGAAAAATAAACGTTTGTTAAAAAGATTGTAACTATTTGATTATCAAGCAATGTTTATTTTTGACAATTCATATTTTGAAGCTAAATATTGAAAATAAAACGGCTTGGAGTACAAAGATCGTGCGCCACATTACACAACATCTCTGAATGTTGACAAAACACTCATGACGAAAAGCTACGAAAAATAGGCCGTCTCCTTGTTAATATGGCAAAAGATGAACTTATAGTAAAATCTTCGAATGGCAAAGATTGACAAATTCTTTGAA
>SAMEA3663095__coassemble_982_pt1 | contig 29478 bp, 31 predicted proteins | sample SAMEA3663095__metabat2_high_PE_012 | metagenome-assembled genome bin SAMEA3663095 (sample SAMEA3663095) | pig gut metagenome | biome: pig gut; feature: pig-associated habitat; material: faeces | place: France | collected 2012 | reverse complement strand
CAACTGTTTTGGGTTAGCGACTGTACGCACTCCACAGGGTTTGTCGGTTGCGCCGGCATATCTGCTTCACGGTCAGAAGAATTTTTTGGATTGTATTTACTGTGCTCACGTACAAATGTGGATAACCCATTGTTCCAAAGTGATGTTTGTAATCAATTCTGCAATCATGATTTTCGGATTGTTTGCTCTTGCCATTATTTTAGATAAATTGCGGATTCGGTTGTGGGATGTTTTGGTGAGCTTATTCACTAACAGAACGTTTAAAACTCATTAGATATGATAACAATAATCGTTCCGGTATATAATGTCGAGAAATACCTTCGTGACTGCATCGAAAGCATATTAAATCAGACGTACAAAGACTTTGAGCTTATATTGGTTGATGACGGTAGTAAAGACAATTCCGGCAAAATATGTGATGAATTTGCCCAGAAAGACTACCGGATAAATACTATCCACCAAAAGAATGCAGGTGAGGGAATGGCTCGCAATGCTGGTTTGGAAATTGCGAATGGTGAATGGATGGTATTTGTTGACAGTGATGACTATATTCGCCCTGATTATATAAAAGACCTCTTGAAGGTGCAGAATGACTCAAATGCGGATATCGTCATTTCTGGTATGGATAGAGTCTATGGCGACGGGTCTATAGAAACGCTTCAAGTACCAATGAAAGATATCTCTGTCCGGGGCAATCTCTATGATATTATTCGCAAGTATCACCTTATAGACAATGGATATATATCTGGCAAACTATATAAAAGCTCTATCATAAATGACCGGGAGCTAAGGTTTTCTTCTCTTAAATTGAAGGCAGATCAGTTGTTTCTTTTTTCTTATCTTGCTCATGTTAAAAGGATAACATTCAGACCTCTGCATGATTATTGCTATAGGCAGTTGGGCGATTCTATGTCTCATTTAAGCTTTGATTACAATATGCTTTTAAGTCGGGTGATGGATTTCTACAAGGTGGTGAAAAAAACTGACTTTGGCGATAGCAGAATAAATCATTATTTGACGCAGAATTCTCTCGACGGTCCAATAGGCAAGCTCTATTCTCAAGGTGAGTTAAGCAGAGAAGAAAGAATACAACACCTAAAATTAGTTGATAAGTCAGCCTATTGGTACACAAGGCAAGTCAAAAGCTATAAGGATTTTATTATAACAGTCTTGTTATCTTGTCGTGCATACAAAATGTATGATAAGATAATGTGCCATATTTTCAACAAGTCACAAAATTAATTATAATGTAATTAAATATGAACAAGTTTGTAAACTACGTAAAAGCAGTATGGTATGCGGATGTCTATGTTCCGTTGCACTATTGTTGGTTTTCGCACCAGCTAAAAGTGATGGGGGGGTAGAAACTGTCGACAAGATTATTAATGACCATGTTTCCATGTCTCGATTCGGAGACTACGAATACATGTCCCTTCACCAGGAATCAAACAACTTCAATCGTGCCACTCCGGAGTTAGCGGCGCGGCTTCATGAGGTGCTCAACACGCCTATCCCCAATCACATTGTCTGTATCCCTCATGGTTTTGTGAGGGTGAAGGACGATCGGAAAAACGCAAGGATATTCTGGAAATACTTCGTGGCGCAAAACGGTGAGTTCATCCTACAAGAGACACCTCGACACCGCATTTATTATGATACGAATTTTACCCGGTTCTGGATGGACAACCGGAAAAAAGATCGCAAGGAGCGGGCTGCATACATCAATCATTTCCGTCAAATTTGGAGTAATCGCAATCTTCTGATTGTCGAGGGCAATGATTCTCGCTTTGGCGTTGGGGACGATTTTCTGGACAATAGTACATCTGTACGCAGGATACTGTGTCCCTCTACAGATGCCTTTCTTAAATACGAGGAGATACATGATGAAATCAAAGCACACGCTCGTAAGGACGACCTTATTCTCTTAGCCCTTGGCGCCACGGCTACGGTATTAGCCTACGACTTAGCCAAGGAAGGATTTCAAGCCTTGGATATCGGGCATGCAGACATCGAGTATTGCTGGTTCATGATGGATGCCAGAGAAAAGGTACCCGTATCTGGAAAGGCGGTAAACGAGGTGGGCATCAACCATGCTGGAAATAACGAGGACATCGCTTATCAAAGTCAAATCATCGTCAAGATATCGTAATTTTTTGAGTCTTGTCCATTTGACAGTGATACTCCCGTTGAGAGGAAACAAAAAATAGTTGCAGCTAACAACACAACTTCTTTTTCTAATGTCAAACACTGTCAAATGGGAAAAATAAAAGAATTCTTCCATAATTGGATTTACGCTCATGTAACAGTACCGCTAAGGTACTATCGTTTTTCCAAGTTGTATCATATCATGAACAATAAGGAAACAGTCAATTACATCATTCGCTATAGATGTTCTGTGGCTCGTTTTGGAGATTACGAGTATATGTCGCTCAATGAGGAAAGCAACAATTTCAACGAGGCAAATCGTAATCTGGCTCAGAGGTTGAAAGATGTCCTAAAAAATAAAGATTCACGTCTTTTGGTATGCATCCCTAAAGGATTCAGCACTCTGCGCGGTCTTAGGAAAAACGCTGCAATCTTCTGGAGATATTATGTCGCGGAAAAGGCTGATGTTATCTCGAAGGCAACACCAAAGGATACCATTTACGGTGATGCCAGCTTCACTCGCTTTTATATGGATGCCAAGAAGAAAGATTCTCAGAAAATGTCTATCTATATAGACAACCTTCGCCGTATATGGCAAGATAGGGACGTTTATATTGTTGAGGGTGAAGGTTCGAGATTTGGTGTAGCAGATGACTTCCTTGACAACTGCAGGATAGTTAAGCGCATCTTATGTCCTTCTACAGATGCATTTAAGGTTTATGACAAGATACTATATACCGTCAAGGAGAATGTTCCTAAAGAAGCGCTCATTCTTTCTGCTTTGGGCGCAACAGCTACTGTCCTTGCCTTCGATCTTTCGCGTCTTGGCTTTCAATGCATTGATATAGGACATGCAGATATTGAATATAGTTGGTTCAAGATGGGGGCAACTCACAAGGTGCCAGTGAAGGGGAAAAATGTCAACGAAGTTGGCGTTAATCATGTAGAAGATTCCACTGATAGTAAATATCTTAGTGAAATAATAGCAAGAGCAGAATGATAAACTTAGCTATAACAGCTCCTTCCGAAACGGAGCATCCCGAAACGTTTATACAATCTCATATTGATGGTATAAGAGAGCATGTCGTGTGCTATTATGGCGATTTAATCCCGAGATACATCAAAGGTGAAGGACTGTTTTCGATAGACAATAAACACTTAAACGACATTGGGGCATGGAAGCACCTGCTTGGAAACTTTAATCTTTTTAGCTATAGAAAGAGCGGATTAGGAATAAAAGAATATATGTTTGCTCATTCTTTGAAAAAGCATAACATAGATGTTGTTCTTGCTGAATACGGCACTACAGGAGCTGAGGTGTATGAGGCATGCCGGTATGCCAATATTCCTTTTGTAGTGCATTTTCATGGTCGCGACTGCACAGCTTATGACAATATTAAAACCTATGGTGAGAGATACAAGAAGATGTTTGCCTATGCGTCTTCTGTCATTGCAGTCTCTCATGACATGGAGAGGCGTTTGGTCATTTTAGGATGTCCCAAGGAAAAAATCGTGTATGCCCCATGCACGCCTGACCCGGAGTTTGCTTCTCTGAATGCTTCTCTTGAGAAAATACAGTTTTGTTTTTGTGGCCGTTTTACCGACAAGAAAGCTCCCTACGCAACACTATTAGCTTTTAGAAAAGTCTTGGATAAATATCCGGAGGCAAATCTTTTCATGGCAGGAGACGGACCTCTTCTGAATGCGTCAAAAAATATTGCCAAGATCATAGGTGCTGGGGACAATGTGATATTTACTGGTGCCATAACACCAGCACGATATCAGCAAATACTCCTTGAGAGCCGGGCATACGTACAGCATTCTATAACCGCCGATGACGGAGACATGGAGGGTACACCAGTATCGGTTATGGAGGCTTCAGCTGCCGGCATCCCTGTCATCTCAACTTTTCATGCCGGCATCCCGGATGTTATTGTCGATGGAGAGACTGGCTTGCTGTGCAAAGAACTTGATGTCGAATCTATGGCTGTTAACATGCTTAGGCTTGCATCAGATAAAGAATTTGCTCTTTGCCTTGGTGCGGCCGGAAAGAAACGCATGGCGGAACATTTCTCAAAAGATTGGCAGATGAACGTGTTGACGAAGGCCGTTGAAGCCGCCTCGAAAAGAAATAATATATAATAATATAATCCTAATTTATTATGAAATTAGAAGATGTAAGAATAGCTGTTGTAGGTCTGGGCTATGTAGGCCTGCCTTTAGCCCGGCTGTTTTCAACAAAGTTCAAGACCATTGGTTATGACTTGAACCAATCACGTGTAGAAGCTCTTATGAAAGGGCATGATGCTACGTTGGAAGTGAGTGATGAGCTTCTTCAGGATGCCATTAAAAACCATGGCTTCTGTTGCACTTCCAATTTGGAGGACATCCATGACGCCAATTTTTATATAGTGGCCGTCCCCACTCCTGTCGATGCAAACAACCAGCCGGATTTGCATCCGCTATGGGGCGCATCGGAGACAGTGGGAAAGGTTATTTCCAAGGGCGATGTGGTGGTCTATGAGTCAACCGTCTATCCTGGCGTGACAGAGGAAGAGTGCCTGCCTGTAGTAGAAAAGGTCTCGGGGTTAAAGTTCAACCAGGATTTCTTTGCAGGCTATTCACCCGAGCGCATTAATCCGGGTGACAAACTTCATACTGTAGAAAAGATAAAGAAGGTGACCTCCGGCTCTACCCCAGAAGTAGCAGATCTGATAGACAATGTGTATAACAGCGTACTGGTGAATGGTACTCACAAAGCACCTTCCATCAAAGTGGCTGAGGCATCAAAGATCATCGAGAACTCACAGCGCGATGTAAACATAGCCTTCATGAATGAACTGGCCAAGATCTTCAACGCTATGGGTATCGACACGCACGATGTCATAGAGGCTGCTTCAAGCAAGTGGAACTTCATCAAGCTAAGTCCTGGCTTGGTAGGTGGTCACTGTATCAGTGTAGATCCCTATTATCTGATTGAAAAAGCACAGGTATATGGTGTGCTGCCACGTGTGATGTTCGCAGCTCGTCGGCTTAATGATGGTATGGGGGCTTATGTTGCCAACCAAACTATCAAGGTGATGAATAAGAAGGGCGTGATGGTTAAAGATGCTAAAGTGCTCATCCTCGGTGTAACGTTCAAGGAGAATTGCCCCGACATACGAAACACAAAGGTTGTAGATGTTTTTTCTACGCTAAAGGAATACACCGATAACATTACGGTGTTTGACCCTTGGGCCAATCATGAGCGTGTAGAGAAAGAATACGGCATTCGGCTGACAGATGTCAGCCTTTCCCAGCTAAAAGGACAATTTGATGCTGTTATTCATGCCGTGGCCCACAAAGAGTTTGAACCTTTTAATAAGCGTGACTTCTTGAGAGATAAAGTAAAAGGCGTTGTGTATGATGTAAAGGGAGTTGTAAAAAGAGAAGAGATTGATGCAAGACTATAATAATTATAAGCTTTCAATTATTATCCCTATGTACAATGCAGCATTGTATATAGGAAATTGTTTGGACTCCATCTTCTCCTCTGGACTGACTGATAAAGAGTGTGAGATTGTTGTGGTCAATGATGGCTCAAAAGATCAAGGTCCAGATATTGTGGCTCAGTATATGCGGTCTCACCTCAATGTTTCTTATTTTACGCAGAAGAATCAAGGGCAGAGTACAGCCAGAAACTATGGTGTAAGGATGGCTAAAGGAGAGTTCATCTGGTTTGTTGATGCTGACGATGTAGTGAACGAACAAGCTGCAAAGATTATACCTTTTCTTAGGCAGCATACATCTTTGGATGTTTTGGCTGTAAGGTTGCGTGATGTTAAAGAAGATGGAAGCATCATTGGTGATAGTTGTACCCAGCCTACGCTTCCCAATAATATTGTTATGAAAGGCAGGGATGCGGTTTTGTCGGGTTACAATCCGTCCTCTGTTTGTGCTTTGATTACAAGAAAGTCGCTTTTGATAAATCAGAATTTGTCATTCGTGCCTGGAATAACACATCAAGATGTGGAGTTGTCTTACCGTATAATGTGTCAAGCCGGCGATGTGATATTCGTATCCTTAGCTCCTTATTTATATATTCAACATCCTAACTCTACGAGTAAATCAGTCAATCCTGCCAAGAAAATTAAATATCTTTCAGATGATATCTATATCATACGTTCTTTTTCAAAGTTGGCAGATGCTCTTTCTACGGATAAACAGTTAAGCGATGTAATACGGCACAGAGTTTCCAACATTCATTTTGGGATGGTGTACAATTTGTATGTTAACCGGAAAGTGTGGAGACCATTGGGTATCAATAAAGCTGTGATTGCGAACATGCGAAAAGCAGGCCTGTATCCCTTGTCCATGCGGTTTGGTAGTTGGAAAAAGAATCTTTTTACGCTTATTTTAAATCGCTCCAAATGGTTGGGGTAAAGTCGTATTCTCAGTGCCTAGACTATATCCGCAGCGACTACTACCGCATAACGGGACGGGCCAACGACTCGTTGCTGAGGATGTGGCTGTATTCCCATTTGGACTTGGGGCTGAGGTATATGTTCTGGCACAGACTGGCGAACTGTAGCAACATCTTAGTGGGGGGGGCAGCCAGGGTGGTCAGAATGAGGATGGCGGAGAAGTATCATATTGACATTCCCCGAACCACCAAGATTGGTTACGGTTTTCTGTTACTGCACGGCGGACCTGTGGTGATCAATGCCTCTGCGGTGATTGGTAACAATGTGAACTTTGGACATTTTTCCACTGTCGGGAGTCTGTATTTTCATGGGGCTACGATTGATGATGAGGTTTATATTGGTCCTTCGGTGTGCATCGTGGAAGGAGTGCATATAGGCAAGGGCGCTACGATAGGAGCCGGTGCGGTGGTGGTTGATGACGTGCCTGCGGGTGCCACCGTGGCCGGTGTGCCGGCAAGGGTGGTTTCGCACAAAGAGCCAGGCAGGTTTATATGGAGGAAATGGAATCGGTAAGTAATTGAATGTTATGAGAGTGATGAGCTATAACGAGTGTGTTGATTATATCCGTAGCGACTACTACCGCATAACGGGCAGAAGTAATGCCAGCCTCCTTCGTATGTGGATGGCCGGCATTTTAGATGTAGGTTTCCGTTTCCTCTTCTGGTGGCGGTTGTCGAAGTGTAACAACAAACTCGTGGGGGGGTATCACGCATTGCGCCGCGTTGGATCAATGTTAGACATAAGATAAGCATAGAACGGGATACCGAGATTGGCTATGGTTTCCGCATTGTGCACGGCGGCCCGGTGGTCGTCAACGCTTCGGCGGTGATAGGCGACAATGTAGACCTTTACCAGTTCACCACGATCGGCAGCATGACCCTTCATGCCGCCCATATAGGGAATAATGTGTATATAGGGCCTTCTGTTTGCATTGTAGAGAATGTTACCATCGGTGATGGCGTTACCATTGGTGCCGGTGCGGTAGTCGTAAAAGATGTGGAGCCTGGTGTCACCGTGGCGGGGAATCCGGCTCATGTGATATCAAGAAAAGAACCCGGCAGGCTGATCTTTCGCAAATGGGACAGAACGATGAATCAAAATAATTAAATGTTATGAGGATCATTGTAGCAGTCCGAGGGGCTTCAAAATTTTCTAAAGCGTTAGCTCTATAATTTTGAAATTCTTCAAAGTTTTCTTGAAACTTTGAAGAATTAGTGGTATTTTTGCAAGGAGCAGGGGTATGTACTTCTTGGACATAAACAGGAAATAAAATGAGAAGGATTATTATACGAAATATCGGAGCGTTGGAAGATGTGGATATCCGGTTGTCGGATATCAATGTCATCATTGGTCCACAGTCTCTTGGCAAGAGCACCTTGCTAAAGATATGCAGCTATTGCGCTTGGGTGGAAAAGCGGATACAACTCAGCCAGGACTATTCTGCTTTTGCCAACAGCGATTTGTTCTATCAGCGCTTAGTGGTTTTTCATAAGCTGGACCGTTACTTCCGCAAGGGGGGGTATCTGGCATATACCTCCGATACCATGTCTTTCAGTTATGACTATGATACCAGCAGGTTCTCTTTCTGTTGGAATGAAGACCATCGTTGGAATTTCCACCGTCCGGCTATCAGCTATATACCATCTGAGCGCAACTTGGTAGCAGCAATTCCCAACTGGCTTGAGGTAAGTATGCCACAAAACAATATCCGCAGTTTCATGAAGGACTGGGAGTTTGCACGGCGCGCGGAGAAAGTCAGTCTGCCTATCCTCAATTTGGATGTGGCTTATCGTTATGATGATAATGTAGGCGACCAGATTATGCTCGACAGCAGCCGGTCTTTGGATTTTACCGATGCGTCCAGTGGTATTCAGTCGCTGGTGCCTCTGTATGTCTTCGTGCACTATATGTTCCGACAGTTAGACGGATATGTGCGCCCACAGACTATTAAGGATGATATGGAGGAAAACAGGCTGAGGTCTTTTCTTAACAATACACTATTGAGAAATGGGCTCGCAGCTGATGAATACGAGAGGTTAGTGGTCAACTATATGAAGGCCAATCATTGTGAGTTGTTTGTGGAAGAGCCGGAAAACAATCTTTTCCCTCCGACGCAGGTACGGTTAGTAGACTGGCTCTTGGAGTTGACAGAAAGTCATCCTGGTAGTATGCTGTCATTGGCAACACATAGTCCGTATGTGCTCAATGCTTTCTTGGAGAAAAAAAACAGTAAGACTGTTCTTGTCTTATACAGAAATACAAATGGAGCGACAAGTGTTAAGTCCTTGACGGATGAGGAACAGGACGAGGTCTATGACAATGGCATTGATGCTTTCTTTAATCTGGAAAATCTGATTTGAGTATGAGTCTGCGATTGTTAGATGTTGTCCCGGAATGTTATGTCGATACTAATGTCGTTCAGACCATCCTAAAGATGCACGGTGCCAATCACCAGAAGAGTTGCTCTATGGTGCTGAAAACGATTATAGAGAAATTTGACGGACGATTTGCTGTAGGTGTCATAGACATGGATAAGAAGGAGCCTCCTTCTCTGAACCGGTTCTCTGTAATAATAGCTAAGACTGATGAGCTAACCCTTCGTAAAGATCCAAGTCAAAACCACTATATCATCCAAATCAACCATGTGATGGAGACTTTTCTGCTACATTGCTCAAAAGATATAGATTTAGATTTGCAGGCAGAAGGATTTCCTCATGATTTGGAAGGTATGAAGCGGCTGACCAAGAGCCGCGACTCAGACAGAGATCCTGTTGTCTCGTCATTAGTTAAACGATTGTCGGCATCAGCCCCAATGACTCTACTGAAGGGAACGTTGAACTATCTCCGGCTCCATCCATACGATGCGAGTGAAGCAGACTTGAAGAGGATGTTCGATACGAATTATAATAAATAGTTGTATGCCAAAGATATCTGTTGTGGTCCCCGTGTATGGGGGCGAGAAATATTTGGGAGCGTGCATAGAGAGCATTCTCGGCCAGACATTTAGGGATTTTGAGTTGCTGCTCCTTGACGACGGCAGTCCTGACCGCTCGGGTGAGATCTGTGATGAGTATGCTCGGAAGGACGGTCGTGTGAGGGTGATACATAAAGAGAATGAGGGCATCAACGCCACGCGCCGCCGCGGTGTGCAGGAGGCACAAGGAGATTGGATTGCTTTCTGTGACGATGACGACACGATGGAACCTGATGCCCTTGAAAGTATGTATGCGTTAGTGGGGGGGGGCAGAGATTGTTTCAAGCTTTGCCATCCTTCCCGACAAGCGGTTGCCGGCTGACGCGGATTTAGACACCTGCCGAAAGGCGTTTCTCAATGGGGAGCTGTCGCCGACACCATGGGCGAAACTCTACAAGCGGGAGTTGCTCACCGATGAGGTGTTCGACTTCCCGCGGGAGATCGACGGCGAGGAGGATATGATCATGAACACGCGGTTGTTCTTCAAGACCTCCGTACCGCCAAAAGTCCTTTACAAACATGTCTATAATTTCCGCAGGAATACGGCGAGTGTCTCGCATACGAAGAAAGCGTCGGTATCACATGAGGAGGCTTTTTATCGGGCACTTTATGATTCCATTCCACAAGGGGAAAGAAGCAAATACATGAGTCAGATTGTCTTCTTGAAACTCAACGGTCTGTTCCCCATAGCCTACAATGCGCCTGAGACGCTGATCGACAAGCATCAGTCCTACATGAAACAGATCGCCGATGACGCAAGAGCATGCGGATACCATTTCTCGCTGAAAGAATGGATGCTTCTCCATTCATCTTCAAAAATCTTACTCAGGTTAACCGGCTTCGCCGAGCTCGTCAGTCGGTCGCTGAAGTACCGGCTGAAAAGCAAATAGAAAGTGCTGGCTTTCGGTGGTTCAGGGTGGATAGCTACCATCTGATGTCATTGGCATGGTCTTTGGCGCGTTGGGCGCAAAGGGAGGCACGATCCATGTTTGGTAGGTGCATTATAATAACGAGTTGCATGATTCCCCGAGCGACATGGTGTCAGTGCGGGGAAGACTTCATGCTCTTCCACAAATAATGCTCGACCGATAATAAAATCGGTGGTGATATTTTCAAATCGGTGGCGTTTCACAGCGGTTGGGTCATTTTTCGTGGGAGGGCATGAAGCCCTCCCACGCACAGGGAACGCGATCCATGCATGAATATGTATGTTAAAATATAAGATATCAAGGAAGGAACCCGGCTGGCTGATCTTTCGCAAGTGGGACAGAACGATGAATCAAAACAATTAGAAGTTATGGTAAGGAAACGTTATCCGATAGGCATTCAGACTTTCTCAGAGATAGTAAATAACGACTATGTCTATGTTGACAAGACGGCCTATGTCTACAAGATGGCACACGAGGACGGGAAGTTTTTCTTCCTTAGTCGTCCGCGTCGTTTTGGCAAGTCGTTGCTTGCCTCTACATTAGAAAGCTATTTCGAGGGACGAAAGGATTTCTTCAAGGGTCTTGCTATAGATAATCTTGAAAAAGACTGGATCTCCTATCCCGTCTTGCATTTCGACCTCAGTGGCGCAAAGCATGTGGATAAAGAGCGGCTTCTTGCTTATCTTGACTACATGCTTGCTAAAATTGAGGAGAAATGGAATATCGTCAATCCTCCAAGCGGAGAAAACAACAGGCTGTCCAACTTGATAGATGTTGCGCATAAGGCAACCGGCAAACCGGTCGTTGTGCTTATCGATGAATATGACGCGCCTCTGTTGGATGTTGTTCACAACGGAGAAAGACTCGGAGAATTGCGCCAGATTATGCGCAACTTCTACAGTCCTCTGAAACTCAACGACCCCAACCTTCGTTTTGTATTCCTCACCGGCATCACGAAGTTCTCGCAGCTGAGCATCTTCTCTGAGTTGAATAATATCGTCAACATCAGCATGCGCCCTGATTATGCCGGGATATGCGGTATAACGAAGGAGGAACTGCTGACGCAGATGTCTGAGGATGTTGACGGCCTTGCACAAGCCACAGGCGAGAGCCGGCAGAAGACCATCGACGATCTGACACATTATTACGATGGCTATCACTTTGCCTGGCCCAGCCCCGATATCTTCAACCCTTTCAGTCTGCTCAACGCTTTTTCGGCTAAGGACATCGATGCCTTCTGGTTCTCTTCCGGCACTCCGACCTATCTCATAGAGATGATGCATAAATTTCATGTCATGCCGTCGCAGATTGGGCGCATGAAGGCTCGGAGTTCTGATTTTGACGCACCCACGGAGACATTGTCAAGCCTGACGCCACTGTTCTACCAGAGTGGCTATCTGACCATCAAAGGTTATAACAAATTCTCCCGAATATACACTTTGGACATCCCGAACCGTGAGGTGGAATTAGGGTTGATGCAGTCGTTTATACCTTATTACATTACACCTGACACGGCCAAAGCCAATGTGGCACTTGGGGATATGGCCGATGCTCTATATAAAGGCGATATAGATCGGCTGCTGCATCTGCTCCAGAATTTCCTTGCCACCATACCTTATACAGACAACACTCAGTATGAAGGCCATTACCAGCAGGTGCTGTGCATCGTTTTCAGACTTTTGGGCACTTGGGCGGACGTGGAAGTGCATACACCGCGTGGGCGGGTAGACATTGTGATGAAAGCGTTTGGCTGTCTGTATATCATCGAGCTGAAGCTTGATGCTTCCGCAGAAGCAGCTATGTGCCAAATCGACCTGCGTGACTATGCAGAGGCCTTCTCACATAGTGGACTGCCTGTAACGAAAGTCGCCATCAACTTTGACAGCACAACAAGGAACCTGAAGGACTGGTGTATAAAAAAACAAGTATGACGTGCCTCACGTTAATTGCTGATTTCCTGCCAAAGTCAACAAGTCTGTTTCCAAGCGGTAGGGAGACTTTTTAAGCGGTAGGGTCATTTTTAAGCGGTAGGGTCATTTTTCATGGGAGGGCATGAAGCCCTCCCATGGGCTGGATACATTGCTTGCGGAGGCTTCGCGGGGTATGCAGGGCTTAGCGATCTTGGCGGCTTGGCGAGAAAAAAATATCCCGCGATTAATGAGGATCTCGCAAAGGCGCGGAGGACGCAAAGGCTCCGCAGGGGTATATAGGTCTTTGCGATCTTGGCGGCTTAGCGAGAAAGATTCTCGCAAGTAGTAATTATTCTCTCGCAAAGGCGCGAAGAACGCAAAGGCTCCGCTGGGGTACGCAGGGCTTAGCGATCTTGGCGGCTTGGCGAGAAAAAAATATCCCGCGATTAATGAGGATCTCGCAAAGGCGCGGAGGACGCAAAGGCTCCGCAGGGGTATATAGGTCTTTGCGATCTTGGCGGCTTAGCGAGAAAGATTCTCGCAAGTAGTAATTATTCTCTCGCAAAGGCGCGAAGAACGCAAAGGCTCCGCTGGGGTACGCAGGGCTTAGCGATCTTGGCGGCTTGGCGAGAAAAAAATATCCCGCGATTAATGAGGCTCTCGCAAAGGCGCGGAGGCTTCGCTGGGTATGCAGGTCTTTGCGATCTTAGCGGCTTGGCGAGAAAAAAAGTATCCCGCGAGTAATGAGGCTCTCGCAAAGGCGCAGAGGGCGCAAAGGCTCCGCAGGGGTATGCAGGTCTTTGCGATCTTAGCGGCTTGGCGAGAAAAAAAGTATCCCGCGAGTAATGAGGCTCTCGCAAAGGCGCGGAGAGCGCAAAGGCTCCGCAGGGGTATATAGGGCTTAGCGATCTTGGAGGCTTGGCGAGAAAAGACTCCCGCAAGGAAATAATATCGCTCGCATGATGTTTTTTTTCTCTCGCAAACGCGCGGAGAACGCAAAGGCTTCGCAGGGGTATGCAGGTCTTTGCGATCTTTGCGGCTTGGCGAGCAAGATTCTCGCAAGTAGTAATAATTCTCTCGCAAAGGCGCGGAGGGCGCGAAGGTTCCGCAGGGTATATAGGTCTTTGCGATCTTTGCGGCTTGGCGAGAAAAAAGTATCCCGCGAGTAATGAGGCTCTCGCAAAGGCGCGGAGGGCGCGAAGGCTTCGCTGGGGTATATAGGTCTTAGCGATCTTGGCGGCTTTGCGAGAAAAGGAACAATGCTCGCGTGAGGGTCTCTCTCGCGCGCCAAGTCGAAAAGGACGCAATATTTTCCAAGCGCTTAGGATGAAGGTTTGTTGGTTGGATTTGTCGTATTATGAAATACTTTTCTTACCTTTGTACGCAAAGCCACTACTAAATGGTTAGTGTATGGCTTTCTTGCGTTCAATAACAAAATATTAATGTAAGGACAAACAAATGATAACAAAAGGACAATTAAATAAGCAACTGCTGGAAACAGTTTTAGGAAAGGACAACAAATTCATATCTGAAGAAGAGAAACAAGATATTGCTGCAAAATTCAAAGAACTTGATGTTAAAGCGGAAGAGTTGAGTTATGAGGATTGGAACTATATACTGTCAGCAATTAAAGACAGAAACACACGCAATATTACAATAATGATTGCAAAACAAATGTAGGAAACAAGCGTTCGACAATGAAGATTGCACTCATCACAACCATCACTCCTGCCTCGGAGAACATTAGGGGAACTTCGGCGCTTCCTTACCATTTGATGGCGAAAAGAAGCAAGGACATTAAGGTTGAGATTTTCAGCTACAATGTCAACCAGCTCCCGCAAGAGAAAATCCATCAGGTGGAGCAGGAGCTTGGCGTGAGGATTCACCTCATGCCGCTGCCACACTGGCTGTTGTGGCTGGTTCGGCTTCACTTGCTGATGCTCCGCGTCTTCCTGCCCTTACCCTATCTGAGCTATCTCCGCTTGCCGAAAAGAATGGTGGAGGAGATTAAGAACGGGCATCCTGATGGCATTTGGATATACGGCGAGGAGATTGGCGGCACTATGGCCCAATTCGCAGGCTACAGTCGCGTGCTCATGGGGCCTGATAGTGAGGCATTGTATTATTATCGGATGCTCGGTGAGAGGTTTGTTGTAAAAGACTGGAGGATGTACGTGCGCCAGACGGCCATGTACCCTAAATACCTGAGGCTGGAAAGGAGTTTCCTCTCCGACGAGAAAGCCCTTTACTGTGTCGTGGGGGAGGCCGATGCCGAGTTTGTCCATCGCATGAATCCCCAATGCAATACCATCTTCCTCAGGCATCCCCACTATGAGGTGGCACGGCGGGATGGGGACACCGTCCATTTCCACCAGCCCATAAGGCTGCTGATAGCGGGGAGATACGACCTCTACATGCGTCAGAGTGCGGACGAGCTTATCGGGGCTTTGTGCCGTTGTGGAAAGGGGACGTCAAGGGAGTCCTATGAGGTGACGTTCTTGGGCAAGGGATGGGAAGAGCTTGCAGACAGTATGCGCCGGGCGGGCTGGAATGTCAGCCATGTCACTTTCGCATCCAACTATGTGGAAGAGGTGATGAGGCATGATGTGCAGCTTGTCCCCATCTCCATAGGTACAGGCACGAAAGGTAAGGTGTTGGATGCACTCTCCAATGGGCTGTTGGTCATCGGCACTCCCTACGCCATGGAGAATGTCGCTGTGGAAGACGGCGTGTCGTGCATTGAGTATCGAAGTCCCGAGAGGGTGGTTGAGGTCTTGGCAGACATGCCCCACCGCCTTCCGTTCTATGAGCAGATGGCGGAAAGAGGGCGGCAGTCTGTGCTGGCTGTGCACCAGCGGGAGCGAGTGTCCAAACAGTTCTTTGATTTGTTTCTTTCAAAAAATTATCTTTGATGTAGAGAATCATGTGGCTTTATCTTCTTATATTTTCCATACCTGTATTATTCTATTATTTACGGGTTAAAAGTCAGAGCCAGCTGGTTTTCCTGGCCTGCTACCTGCTGTTTCTGGCCCTGTTTGTTGGCATGTCGGACATGTTTGGAGGCTACGACCGCTATATCTACGGAGAAGTGTTTGATTCCATAGCCGACACGACAACAGAGCATGGAAGCTACAGTGCCAACAATGTCTTTGATTATTTCCCAAGTGAGCCGGGCTATACGCTACTGAATATTTTCATATCTTTCTTCACGGCCAACCGCTATATCTTCATCTTGGCCATCACTTTCCTCATCTACACGTTGCTGTTCGTTTCCTTGAAGAAGTATGCCGACAACTACGCCTTTGCCGTGATTCTGTTCATGGGGCTGTGGTTCTATTTCTCTTTCACCTATTTGCGGCAGGTCTTGGGTGCCACCATCGTGTGGCTGTCGATAGACTATATTGCCCAGCGACGATTCTGGAAGTTCCTGTTGGTGGTCTTGATAGCGATGTCGGTCCACAAGTCGGCCATCATCTTCTTTCCAGTCTATTTCATCCCGATGCGTAAATTCCCTCCCAGGATGATTATCAGGTTGATGTTGTTGGTGCTGTTGGTGGGAATCTCTCCCATCCCCAACGCATTGTTCTCTGCCTACGGAGATGTGTCGAGTGTGGAGATGCAGAAGGACTATTCCGCTTCTGGCGGCTTCCGCATTGCTTATGCCTTGGAGGCCTTCTTCTTCATTTATTTCATCATTAACCGCTATCGGTATGTCAAGACCGACCGACAGAGTATCGTCATGCTCAATATGGCTTTGCTTTTCTGTGCCACTCTGCTGTTCTTTGTCCGTTCTGAGAATGGCGGACGCCTGAGTTGGTATTATATGATAGGTGTCATCGTGACCATCTCCCAGCTTGCCACAACAGGTGTCAACAAAAGGCAAGTGTCCCTTTTCATGATTGCTTTGTGCCTGTTCCTCAATGTAAGGATCTATAATTCTTGGCAGGTGTTTCTCAACCTGTATCCCTATAAGACATTCCTGACAGATGGCTTCCGGAGGGGGGATTACAGTTATAACAACTACGAATACGACGAGGGCTACACGAACGATAAGTTGTATCGCGCTCCATTCCGTTTTGAAATCAACTTTTGATGGGCAGAAGAAGAAATTCCACCATGGAGGCACTGCGCATCCTGTCGATGTTGTTGGTGCTTTTGGTGCATGCCACTTTCATGGCCACAGGTCTGCCAGACAAGGCGCTGCTGCTTGAGCGTCCTTTGGTAGGATTCGCACTCTATCTGCAAGCGGCTCTATCGGTGGTCTGTGTCAATGTCTTTGTGTTGCTGTCGGGCTGGTATGGCATTCATTGGCATCCCAAACGGTTGGGCGGCCTGATGTTTCAGGTCCTTTTCTTTGCTCTGCTGGTTTATCTGGCACTTGTCATAGCGGAGCCATCCCGCTATCTCAATTTGGATGACATAGGTACCATCTTGATGATTCATTCCAGTGACTATTGGTTTGTCAAGTCCTACATCATCCTGTTTATTCTCTCACCAGCCTTGAATCTGTTCATTGAAAGGGTCTCGAGGCATCAACTGCTCCTTACCCTCGTGGCCTTCTACCTCTTCCAGACGGTCTACGGCTGGCTGAGCATCGATGGGGCTGTGGAATTGGCCGGCGGTTATTCTGCCCTGTCTTTTATGGGTCTGTATATGTTGTCTCAATATGTGCGGCGCTATGTGTACGGAGAAGCTGAATTCCAGGCCAAGGCCCACAAGAGCAGAGCTTTCATGGCCTTGTATCTGGGCATCTGTCTCGTTCATGCGGCGACTGCATTCTTCGTGACGCGAATGGGATTCCCGGTGGCTGGTAGAATCTTCACCTATACCAATCCTTTGGTCATCGTGGAGAGCCTGTGCCTCCTGCTGTCTTTCGCCACCATGAAACCCACATACAGCAGACTTGTCAATTGGATTGCGGCCTCGAGCCTTGCCGTCTATCTCCTGCACGCCGACGAGTTGGTGCTGCGACCTTATTATGCCCATTACATTGGCCTTGTCTTCCATCAACATTCCTATCCTGTCTATTTGGCTTGCGTGGTGGGCATCATTGTCGTTGTGTACCTGTCGGCCTTGTTGCTTGACCAGGTGAGGAAATTCGTTTGGAATAAAATAGCAACCCTGGCATGGAGACAATGATAACCCTGCTCACCCCAACCTACAACCGCGCCCGTTTGTTGCCAAGGCTTTATGAGAGCCTGCGCCGGCAGACCTATAAAAACTTTGAATGGGTGATAGTGGATGATGGGTCCTCTGACGGCACGCGCAATGTGGTGGAGGAAACCGCTCGACATTGTCCTTTCCCTATACATTACCATTATAAGGAGAACGGTGGGAAGCACACTGCGGTCAACAAGGGTGTGAGGGAGGCAAGGGGTGAACTTGTGTTCATAGCCGACAGCGACGACATGCTCCTCCCTGATTCCCTCCAGCGTGTGGCCGACGAGTATGCGCAGGTGGCGAAAGACGACAGCTTCTGCGGCGTGTGTGGGTTGGATTGCGACCTCGGCGGGAAGATTGTTGGCAGCGGATTGGGCCAGGAGAGGATAGACGCCAGTTCGTTGGAGTTGCGTTTCTGCCATGGTGTGACGGGAGACATGAAGGAGGTGTTCAAGACCTCTGTGCTGAAAGAGTTCCCTTTCCCCGAGATACCAGGCGAGCGGTTTTGTCCTGAGGCATTGGTGTGGAATCGGATTGCACGGAAATACAGGTTGAGATGTTTCAACCAGCCAATCTATCAAGTGGAATACCAAGAGGGTGGCCTTACGTCGAATATTGTTCAGATACGGATGAAGAGTCCAGTTGGCACGATGATGACCTATTCGGAGATGCTTGACTACCCCATTCCTATGCGTGAGAAAATGAAGGCCGCTGTAAACTTTTTTAGATTCAAGGCGTGTATGACGGCAGAGCATGCCCATGAAGTGGGTCCTGCGATTCCCACTGTACCCCTTGCTTGGTATTGGGCGAGGCCATTGGGATTGTTGATGCACATGAGAGATAGTAAAATGAACAAATTGTTATATTGTTGTTGCCCATGAAGATTCTTCAAGTGATTACCTCCCTTTGCACGGGTGGTGCTGAGACACTTGTCGTCAACCTTGTACCCCGTTTGAGGGCTATGGGTAATGATGTCGACGTGTGTGTGTGCAACGGCGTTGAGACTCCACTGATGGCAAGGCTGAGGAAAGAAAATCCCGGAATACGGATATGGAAACTCGGCCATGGATACTACAGCCCGCTGTACATACTGAAACTGGCGAGGATCATGCGGAGATATGACATCGTGCATACTCACAACTCTTCACCTCAGCTTTTCGCGGCTGCCGCATCGCTGTTATGTTCCGTCGGGCTCTGCACAACGGAACATAACACTTCCAACCGCAAACGCCGTTGGAAGTGGTATGCGCCCATAGAGAGCTGGATGTACACGCAGTACAGTCATATCATCTGCATCTCGAAGATCGCAGAGGATAAGCTGCGCGAATATATGGGTGGTAAGTGGTTGGACGTCCAGTCGTCTTACTATCATCGCATCTCTACGATTAACAATGGTGTGGATGTCGGGAAGATATACAATGCCCAGCCGGATGCTGATCTGCTGCGTAAGAAAGGTAGCCGCCACGCCATCGTCATGGTCGCGGGGTTTCGGGAGCAAAAGGATCAGGACACATTAGTAAGGGCGATGGCGCTACTTGACAGTCAGCAGTACGAGCTTTGGCTTGTGGGTGTAGGCACTCGCCAGCAGGAGGTCGAGGCGCTGGCACGGCAGTCGGGGGTCAGTGACCGTGTCCGGTTCTTGGGTCTGCGTATGGATGTGCCCAACGTACTGCGTGCCGGGGATATTATCGTCATGTCGAGCCACTGGGAGGGACTGTCGCTGTCGAATATCGAGGGCATGGCAGCCGGGAAGCCATTCATCGCCTCCGACGTGAACGGACTGCGGGAGGTGACCAAGGGCTATGGCCTGCTGTTCCCCGAAGGCGACGCCGGGACATTGGCGAAAGAAATACAGCAGTTGAGCGATGACCAAGCATATTATCAGTCCGTAGCCGACAGATGCTACCAGAGGGCGAGAGAGTACGACATCAAGGAAACGGCAGAGAAGTACTACAAGACATACACTAAGCTCATGAACCGACATTTAAATTCTTAAGATATTGGAAAAGAAGAAGTTAATACGTGTCACCACTCACGACATATCCCTCAATGGATTGCTTGAGGGACAGCTGAAGTTCCTGAACCAATACTATGACGTGGTAGGTGTAGCCAAGGACACGGGAGAGCTGGACACCGTCAGGCAGCGGGAAGGAATACGCTGCATTGATGTGCCCATGGAACGTGAGATCTCACTAAGAAAGGACGCCAAGGCCCTATACATATTATATAAGCTCTTCCGTAAGGAGAAACCGTGGATGGTACACTCCAACACGCCTAAGGGCTCTCTGCTCTCAATGATTGCTGCTTGGGCAGCACGCGTGCCGAGGAGGGTGTACCTCGTGACGGGACTGCGCTACCAGGGCGCCCACGGACTGTTGAGAACCGTTCTGAAGACCATGGAACGGATAACCTGTTTGTTTGCCACCAATGTCATTCCCGAGGGACAGGGCGTTCTGCACACCCTCCAGGCCGACCATATCACCGCCAAACCGCTGAAGGTCATACACTACGGCAACATCAACGGCAAGGACACAAGACATCTGTCGCGCCGTCAGATCGTTGCCGACAACTTGCATATTAGTCCTGACACCGTCACCGATAACGACATGGCGGAATACCGGCAGACAGTGCGCAGGCAATTGGGATTCACCGACGACGACTTCGTGTTTATCTTCATCGGACGTATCGTCACCGACAAGGGCATGACGGAGTTGTCGCGGGCTATGAAGACACTCAGCGACAGGCATCCCAATGTGCGGCTGCTCCTCGTGGGAACGATGGAGAAGGGCGACGCCATCGCTGATGATGTCCACGACTACCTGCTCAACAGTAAGAACGTGAAATACGTGGGCAGCCAGACCGATGTGCGCCCGTTTCTCATGGCCGCCGACGCACTGGTCTTTCCGAGCTACCGCGAGGGATTCCCTAACGTGCCGATGGAGGCGGGAGCCATGGATCTGCCATGTATCGTCACCGACATCAACGGGTCCAACGAGATTATCCGCGACGGACTGAACGGAAAGATCATTGAGGCTCCGCTCGATGGCCACGGCCGCCACGTCCACGACATCACCCCCGCTCTGACCAAGACAATGGAGTGGTTTATCCTCCACCCCGCCGAGATCAGCCGCATGAGTCGCAACGCCCGCAGGATGATAAAGGAGAGATATGAGCAGAGGAATGTGTGGAACGCCCTGTTAGCGTTCTATCGCTCGCTGGAGTGACCGCTCTGCACTGCCAACACCAAGAAGGCTGTCTAACGTGAAGAGATATGGAAAATATAGAAATAAGATGGATACAGCGGCTAAGCACCTATAAGAAGGCGTTAGCCCGTCTGAAAGAAACAGTGGAACAATATCACCATAGAGGATTGTCTGCGCTTGAAAAAGATGGGATGATTCAAAGATTTGAATATGCCCAAGAACTTGCATGGAAGGTCTTGAAAAACTATCTTGAATACCAAGGCGGAACAGAGAAGATGATGGGTTCAAGAGATGTTATCCGACAAGCTGTCGTTTCTGGATTAATCGACAATGCTGCGCCTTGGTTTGACATGTTGGAAAGTAGGAACACCACTGCTCATGTCTATGATGAGGAAACGGAGACGAATGTGATAGACCAGATTCTGACAACATTCTATCCGATTCTGAAAGATCTTGCTGCAAAGATGGAAAAGAGAATTTAATCATGCAATATGGACTGAAAGAGCAATATATCGATGAGCTGCGGGGCATTCTTGGTAATATCCCCAGCATTGAGGAGGTCGTGCTGTATGGCTCGCGTGCCCGCGGCGACTATGGCAGAGGCTCCGACATTGATATCTGCCTCAAAGGAGCGCAGATAACATCTTCAGATGTCGTCAGTCTTAAAACCGCCCTGTACGAATCCCGAATCCCCTATTTCTTTGACGTGTGTGTATGGAACCATATAAAGAATGAGGATTTCAGGAACAATATAACCAGAGACGGGAAGGTTATATACAAGCACTAAGACCTATGAGCAGCGCGATGTGTAGAACGCCCTGTTAGCGTTCTATAATGAATTGAAGGACTGACAAACAGTTGCTTAGGGTCAATACAGCAAGTATAGTCACAAATATCTTTGGAGATACAAAGAATATAAATATTATGCTTTACCAATTAGCTCATATCTTACGCGATGATTTTCCTTGGCTATATATTGGAGGGAGGCGACACTATCGTCGGTTATTTCTTTCTCAGGAGTTTCTTCTGGGGGAAATGTTTCCGGGGTAGGATGGTAGACATTGACTGGCGTGGAAAGGGTATCGGCACTTTGATGAACCGTGTGATGAACAGTATCGGCTTCGGCTTGGGTATGCGTATTTTTGGGACAGTGTCGAAAGACAACATCGCTTCATATAAGAGTGCTTTCGCAGCGAGCCAATGTAAGGTAATTAAAGAAATGGATAATAATGATATGTATATAGAAGTAGTCAATGATAATAATATTTTTGGGGGTAGCGTGGTTACTCTTCTTGTCCGACTCTATGATGTTTTCGACGAGAGGAGGGCAGCATGAGCAATTGCGATGTTATTGTAACTTATTGCTGGAACCGCGTAGGTTATAACATATTGCGGAGTCTTGCAAGGCATGGATTAAAAGTCTGGGCTGCAGATACTTCCCGTACAAATATCTGCAGTATGTCACGTTATTGTACGGGACATTTTGTTTATCCGGATCCTTTTACCGATGAAAATCATTTCATAGATTGTCTTAAAGAATGGGTAGCGAGACTTCAACCGACGATGCTTCTTCCAACCCATGATGAGAGCGTGGTTATCATGCGTCATCGTGAAGAGTTCCCTAAAGATCTTATTATCCCCTATGAAGGTGAGAAAACATTGCTTCTTCTTGCAAATAAAGCAACGTCAACGGTGCTAGCAGGGAATAGTGGAGTGCCTATACCTAAAGTATACCATTCTGAGGAAGAAATAAATCTATACCCTGTAGTTTTCAAGACCGTGATTGGTAACTCCGCCAAAAGTGTGTTCTTTCCTAAGAATAGGGAGGAGTTGCAGCGTTTGGCTGAAACGTATCGTGGTACAGATACGTTGATGGAAGAATGGATCGGAGGTTGTGACTATAGCGTCGACTGCGTGCGCTGGGATGGTTTTTGTAAGACGTCAGTCTATCGTGCATTAGTGACCAAAACTGATGGAGGAGGTACGACGACGCAACGTGAGATAGTAGCGATGCCAGAGTTAGAGCAGGAAGCAAGAAAAATGTTGGATACTATCGATTTTCATGGCGTCTGCGGAATGGACTTTCGTGTAGATATGCGTCATAACAGAATAGCCTATATTGAAACCAACGCCCGCTTTACCGGAGGATTAGCTACTCCTATTGCCGCAGGTTTTGATATTCCGTGGATACTCTATTGTTTGGCTACCAAGGGTAGCTATGACGAACCTGTAAATGTACGAGTAGGAACACGAACAAAATGGCTGTTGGGTGATATTATAACACTGGTCGGAAGAGTGTTGTCTATGAAATGGAATCGGCAAGAGATGAAGCGGGTGTTTTCCTGTCATGGCTTTGATGCTTTTGATGACTTTTTCGCTGACGACAAGAAGGCAATCCTTGGTGAAGCTTGTTACTATTTGGAGAAACTCATTAAGAACCGAAAACTAAATCCATAGCATTATTTTACGAAATAATTATGAGGGGAAAATATCTCTTTGACAAGGTTGTCTCATTCTTTGGCCTTGTCTGTCTGAGTCCTGTATTTCTGATTGTTGCGATCCTCATCAAGAAGAGGATGCCGGGCGGTCCTGTCATCTTCAAACAGCAGCGGGTGGGACAATACGGCAGGCTCTTTACCGTATTTAAATTCCGGTCGATGAATGTCGCCGGTGAAGGAAGGACATCAATAGCCTCAGAGGAAGAGGATAGAATTACGCCATTAGGCAAGACGCTCCGTCGGTACAAGCTCGACGAGCTGCCGGAACTGTGGAATGTCCTAAAGGGCGACATGAGTTTCGTTGGGCCACGGCCAGATGTGCCGGGATATGCTGACAAACTTGAAGGGAAAGACCGTGACATACTAAAGTTAAAACCAGGAATTACAGGTCCGGCATCATTGAAATACCGGCAGGAGGAAGACTTGCTCAATTCTGTAACGAATCCACAGGAATACAACGACAAGGTTATCTATCCCGATAAGGTGCGGCTTAACCTCTACTACTTAGAACACTATTCATTCTTTAAAGATATAGAAATGATTGTGTGCACCGTATTAGGGAAGAAGATGAGGTATGCCGGTGAAGAGATATAGAATAGTCAGAGAATACAAGACGGTCTTTAAGATTATTTCTACACTGCTCTCCTCAGCATCTTGAATTATTTCAATGAACAATTTTTATCTTTTATCATGTGGCCAATATAGGAGAAAAAATTGTATCTTTGCAGTGAGGAACTTATAAAAGACTGTAGATATGATATACGTAGCCAATCCGATTTATGACTCCGTGTGGAGGACGAGCGTGTGGCAAAGACAGTGCTCTCGGCATTGCTGAAGAAGGATGTCGGCAGTGTAGAGATGCGGCCGCACGAGTATTCCAACAAACAAACGACAAGATCTCAATGTTCCGCATCGACTTCGGCGCACGCATAAGTACGGGCGAGAACGAGACGGAACCGATGAAAATCAAGGAGCAACGTGAGCAGCTTAACAGACAAACCAATCAGCTGAATCTGCAATCCGAGCGTTTGAATCTGCAATCCGAGCGTTTGAATCTGCAACCCGAGCAGTTGGATAGTTTGAAGCGCATATTAAAAGAACAAGGTTTTTCGGACGCTGACATTCAGCGGATGATGAGCAATAAACAATAGATTATGCAAAGACCAGATAAAAGGATCATTCTATGCCTTGCCCACATGTCGGGCAATGAGATGAAGTATATACAGGAGGCGTTCGACCAAAACTGGGTAGTGCCGCTTGGGCCAAACGTAAATAAGTTTGAGGAGGAGCTGAAGAGATTCGTATCCTCCCCAGTCCCCTCCAAAGGAGCGGAAGAAGGAAACACTCTACACGCAGAGGCTTACCCGCAAAGCATTGGGCCACATGAGAGCGACCCCGAAAAACTGTGGCCGCACCCTATTGACGACCCACACCTTAAAGACAAGCAGGTAGTTGCTTTGGCCTCTGGCACATCGGCCGTCCACCTGGCGTTGGTGGCGTTGGGCGTGGGGCCTGGTGACGAGGTGTTGTGCCAGAGCTTCACGTTCTGCGCCAGCTCCCATCCCGTGGTTTACCAAGGGGCCACGCCTGTGTTTGTAGACTCTGAGCCCGACACCTGGAACATGGACCCTGAGCTCTTGGAAGAGGCCATCCGCGACCGCATGGCCAAGACGGGCAAGAAGCCTAAGGCCATCATCGTGGTCTACCTCTATGGCATGCCGGGCAAGATAGCCGAGATCCTTGACGTGGCTGCCCGATATGGCATTCCCGTCATCGAGGACGCCGCCGAGGGCTTGGGCTCGCGCTACGACGGACGGGTGTGCGGGACATTCGGCCAGTATGGCGTGTTGAGCTTCAATGGCAACAAGATGATCACCACCAGTGGCGGTGGGGCGCTGATTTGCCCCAATGAGGAAATGAAGAACCAAGTGATGTTCTATGCCACACAGGCCCGCGAGGCCTTCCCCTACTACCAGCATGAGAAGATTGGCTTCAACTACCGGCTGAGCAACATCTGCGCGGGCATCGGCCGCGGCCAGATGACGGTGCTTGATGAGCACATCGCCCACCACCGCCATTTGGCCAAGCTCTATGCCGAGGCCTTCTCCAAGATCGACGGCGTCTGCTACCATGGTGGCGGCGACGTGGCGGTGGATCCCGCCCATGCGCCCCAAGGGCATGAGATACGCTCCAATTTCTGGCTCAACACCATCACCCTCGACCCCGCGCTTGGGGTGAGGGGGCAGGAAAACGCCTACGCCACGGCCGTGAAGGGCGCTGTGGGAGGCGCGGCCGGAGTGGTGCACCAAACGGGAAGAGCGCACACCGACCTGGAGCCGAACACGAATGTGGAGGCGCTGCGCATGGCCTTGGACATGGCAAACGTGGAGAGCCGCCCCGTGTGGAAGCCCATGCACTGCCAGCCCGTATACAAGGACGCGCCGGCCTACACCAACGGCGTCTCGGTGTCGGTGTTCAAGCGTGGCCTATGCCTGCCCTCTGGCCCCTTGGTGACAGAGAAGGACGTTGACTACATCGTCGGCACAATCAAGGACAACATTTTGTAATGGTTTGGGCTGGCTTGGAAACCGGGCGGGCGACGAGGTCTTGTCAATGCGACCTTTCCCCCGCCGGCTTCCATGCCAGCCTTCAACATCTTCATCACATGAGACTCTACAACAAAATATTCAACTGGTATCTCTCCCGTGAGGCCCTGCCCTATTGGTGCGTGCTCCTTGTGGACATCGCCATCACCTATCTGTCGGGCATCTTCGTGTTCTGGCTCTACTATCATGGGGCTGTGACATTGGGCAACATCCTCATCCTCAGCAAGACGATGCTCATCTACATCGTCATCAACCTTGTGGGGTTCCGCCTGTTCCACACCTACTCGGGAATCATACGCTATTCGTCGTTTGTAGACCTGCGGCGGGTGGGGCTGGCCATGACGTTCTCCTGCATCGTCGCGCTCGCCGCCCACTACATCATCTATTATGCGCCCTTCCAATTCGTGCGTCTTCAGGGCCGCCAGATCATCGCCATCTATGTGGTGACGATTCTCGCCATGTGGGGATTCCGCGTGTTGGTGAAGAGCCTCTACGATGTGTCGTTCAGCAGCGACAAGGGGCTGCGGTGCCTGATTTATGGCGTGAAGGAAGGCGGCGTTGGACTGGGCAAGAGCATACACAGCCGAAAGCTCTCTCGCTTCCAGCTGAAAGGCTTCATCACCAACGACGACAAGTTCCGCGACAAGATTCTCCTCGACGTGAAGGTCTACCCTGTGGACGACGAGCTGGCCAGCGTCATCAAGGACAAGAACATACAGGCCGTGGTGGTCTCTCCCTTGCAGACGGACAACTTCCGCAACAACCAGAAGCTGCAGGACCTGCTCATTGGGCTGGGCGTGAAAATCTTCATGGCGTCGGACGCGAAGGTATGGAATCCCGACGACGACTTTTCCCATGTCAGTCTGAAGCCCATCAGCATTGAGGACCTCCTGCCGCGCGAGCAGATAGAGGTGAACATGAGCGACATCGGCGACATGCTGAGGGGAAAATGCGTGATGATCACCGGCGACGCGGGCAGCATCGGGTCGGAGATGGTGAGGCAGATAGCCGCCTTCGGTCCGTCGGACATGGTGCTGATCGACCAGGCCGAGACGCCCCAGCACGACATCCGGCTGATGATGAAGAAGGAGTTTCCCAATGTGGCGGCGCAGACCATTGTGCTGTCCATCACCCGCACCGATCGCATGGAGCACATCTTCCGTACCTATAGACCCGACTATGTGTTCCACGCCGCCGCCTACAAGCACGTGCCGATGATGGAGGACAATCCCAGCGAGGCCGTGTTGAACAATGTGGTGGGCACAAAGGTGCTGGCCGACCTGAGCGTGAAATACGGTGTGAGGAAGTTTGTGATGATCTCCACCGACAAGGCCGTGAATCCCACCAACATCATGGGATGCAGCAAGCGTATATGCGAGATCTACTGCCAGAGCCTCAACCACTATGAGAAGATGACGGGCAAGGGCGTCACGCAGTTCGTGACGACGCGCTTCGGCAACGTGTTGGGCTCCAACGGGTCGGTGATTCCCCTGTTCAAGAAGCAAATCATGGCGGGCGGGCCGCTGACCGTGACCGACCCCAACATCATCCGCTTTTTCATGCTCATCCCCGAGGCCTGCAAGCTGGTGCTCGAGGCGGGGACTCATGGCAAGGGCGGCGAGATCTTTGTGTTCGACATGGGCAAGCCGGTGCGCATTGCCGATTTGGCCCGCAGGATGATCCTCCTCAGTGGAGCCAAGGATGTAGAGATAAAATATACGGGTTTGCGGCCGGGCGAGAAACTCTATGAGGAGGTGCTCTCCAATGCCGAGAACACGCTGCCCAGCTTCCATGACAAGATACGCATTGCCAAGGTGCGTGAGTATGACTACGACATCGTGGCCAAGCAGATACAGGAGCTGGTGGAGGTGGCGCATACTTTCGACCCGATGGCCGTGGCAAGGAAGATGAAGGAGATTGTGCCGGAATTTGTGTCCAACAATTCCATCTACTCGGTGTTGGACAAGAAGAAATAAGCCACTACGTTGCCGATGGGATTGAAAGAGAGACTGCTGTTTCAGATGTTGGGTAGCGAGGCACTCAACCTGCGGGTGGGGAAGCCCTTGGCGGGCGCCCTGCCTCCGCCGGCCTTTGCCAGCATGATGAGGACCGCCACCAAGCAGACGGTGGCAGGACTGGTGTGCTCGGGATTCGTCCACTGCAACGTGGAACTCAACAAATATGATGCGGCCAACGTGTTCTTCACGCTTCGCAAGCTCGAAGAGGACAACCACAAAATCAATGCGGAATTGGCCGCCCTGTCGTCGCTTCTCGGCAGTCGTGGCATCAAGTTTGTGGTGGTGAAGGGACAAACCATAGCCTGCCGCTATCCCTATCCCGACACGCGAGAGCCGGGCGACATCGACTTCTATTGCGACGCGGACAACTTTGAGGCCGCCCGCCGCATATTGGTGGAGGAATGGAAGGTGGGGTTTGAAGATGAAGACGATGACGAGTCGGACCAGCACATCACTTTCACCCGCAACGACGTCATCTTCGAGATGCATTTCTGCCTCTACAAGTTTGCCTCCAAACGGCTCCAGCGAATCTTCAACCGAATGGTCGACGAGGCCGGACCCGCATTCGTGGAGGTGGGCAGGGAGAGAATACCCGTGCTTCCGCCGTCGGTCAACATCACCTACACTTTTCTTCATCTTTGGCACCACTTGGTGGAGCTTGGCGTTGGACTCCGCCAATTCTGCGATTTGGCAGTGTTGCTGAAAGAACTCTACGAAAGCGACGACAGGGAGGAGCAGAGATTGTTGGCCGTGAATCTGGAGCGGTTGGGCTTCACCAAGGCTTTTGAGGCCGTGGCTTGTGTGCTTGTCGACACGATAGGTCTGCCCCGGGAGTCGGTTCCTGTGGCATTGCGTCCTCGCGGCAGCCGCTATGTGGCTCCGATATTGGACATCGTGTTCAGGCGGGGAAACTTCGGACAGTATGGCCGCAAGGAGAGAATACGCTCGGGGTGGCGATACTATGTGGAGAGCATGCGCATCAAACTGTCGCATTACGTCCGCTTCTACCTTTTGGCGCCGCGAGAGAACACAGCGGTAATCCTGAAAAGCATTCCGGCAAGAGTAGTTATGGCGTTCAGAAGACAAAAGGATAGTCGGCAATGATGGGCAACACGAACGGCCCGTTCCATCCGACATGATTCGTGGATCGTTTTCTTCTTCCACGAATCTACACGAATCGAACTTTGCGGTTGATTTTAGGGTTCTATTGTAACCAAAACCAGTAAAACTTACTTCAAGATTTGATATAGGTTGTATGCGTAATAAGGCCGCTGCGGCTTCGGGAGGTCCGCAGCCCTCAGCGGACACAATCCTGAAGTAAGTTTTGTAAGTTTGTAAGTTTATAAGTACAATTCGCCAAATCGTTACCCTTGAGTCCACCTCTCCAAAAACAGGGTTTGTCGTGTGCGCCATACAGGCACAGCGGATATTTTCCGTGGAATCATGGTAAGTTTATATGTAAAGGGGAAGGAAAATGGTCATGCCCAGGCTTACGCTCCTACCGGAGCTATGGTTCAGAAGTGATGGGGTAGCCTTACGAGCAAGCTCGACGGCTACCCCGTCACTTCAGAA
>SAMEA3663095__coassemble_979_pt1 | contig 29609 bp, 43 predicted proteins | sample SAMEA3663095__metabat2_high_PE_012 | metagenome-assembled genome bin SAMEA3663095 (sample SAMEA3663095) | pig gut metagenome | biome: pig gut; feature: pig-associated habitat; material: faeces | place: France | collected 2012 | reverse complement strand
AAAGTGAACGGATATCCCCGTTTTTGGTGGGTGGATATCCTCCGTTTTCACCACGCTTACCGCTTTGCGAGAGAGGCAAGCTATAGCTGAGGCGCTTTCTTGACGAAAATAGGCCAGAAACTTTAAGTTGTCGAAAAAATTAAAACGGTGTCTGAATATATCCCAAAACATCTTCTTTGACCTTACAGGCATCTTTCAAGTTTTGTAAATCTTCAATATGGTTTATAAGGTTGTTGTAGTTTTCGGGATTCTCAATTTCCTCACGCCTTGCTTTGCTCAACTTACAAAACTCTTCTTCTTGTTCTATTCCTGCAAATCGTCGTGCACATAGGTTAGCGGCAATGCCAGTTGTAGAACTGCCACTGAAAGGGTCCAAAATCCATTCGCCTTGATTAGTTGAGGCAAGAATCATACGAACAAGAAGACGCAAAGGTTTTTGGGTTGGATGCTTCCCACAAGTCTTTTCCCAACGGCCGATAGCCGGCATTCGCCATACATCAGTCATTTGCTTACCGTCATTCAGATCTTTCATCAAGTCATAGTTGAATTTGTGTGGAACTTTCTGCATTTTTCTTGCCCAGATTACAAACTCTGTAGAATAGGTAAAGAAACGACAAGAGATATTAGCAGGAGGATTAGTCTTCTGCCACGTAATCACATTCAGAATCTTATATCCAAGTTCCATAAGACAATTTGCCACAGAAAAGATATTGTGATAAGTGCCACTTATCCATATTGTGCCATTATCTTTCAGTTTGTCACGGCACAAGCGTAGCCATTCCATATTGAATGCCATCATATCCTCTTGCGACTTACCTTTGTCCCAATTCCCTTTATTCACGCATACGACTTTACCGCTCTGCAACGATATTCCACCATTGGAGAGGAAATAAGGAGGGTCGGCAAATATCATGTCGAACTTGAAATCAAACTCTTTGAGAAGTTTGAAACAGTCGCCATGGGCTATGAGAAAGTCATTGGCTAAAGAGCGATAGTATGACTGTATCACGTTTATAAATCTTGTTTTATTTCTGCAATAAACTCAGGAAGTGTTGTGAAATTGTAAATCCTTGGAATTTCATAATACGCTTCTTCTAACTTTGACTTTGCAGAGTTCCATCCTTTTCCGTCTGTTATCCACACGAATTCAAAACCATCTACATTTTTTATTGCAGCTGATAATTCTCGGTAGGCGCGAGCAACTTCATTAAGTTTAGAACCACCATCATTATAAAAATTCACTTCTATCAAGAATGTTTTTGATTGAGTCTTTACAACAAAATCAAAACGCTTTTTGTCTGTTCCCAATACAGCTCTTAGTTCATCGTATTCAGTGGAATATACTTCTGTGCTATGAGGAATGCCATTTGTTTGCAAAATTCTATGTAGTAATGATTCTGTAGCATCTCCACTTCTATTCTTTCTCGCATGTGTATCAAGACCTGCTTCAACTCCAAAAACATAATCAACCAAATCATGCACATCCTTATTCTTAAAGAAATCAGCAAGACCTGTTTCATTGAAAAACTTCATTATTCCATCGACAGATGAAAACAATGTTTTTATCAATTTTATCTCTCCATCGACATCTATGAACTTTTTCTTGCCCTCTCTTCTGGTGGCAATAAGAATGTCTAGTACGTTGAAAACCTTTGGGTCTCTATCCCAAAGTGCCTTCACAGCCGAGTATAAATCATCCTTACCTAACAAGAAATTCAGCATATTTAAGCTGATTTCGATGTTTTGCACATTACGACGTATTTTATTGAAATCTGTATAAAAATCAAGAGTTGCATTTGTCTCTTTCAATTGAGATATAAATTTATCGAAATCTTTAAGCATAAGCCTTTTGTTTTATAGCCACACGTTGTGACTTGTGGTTGTTAATATCGTTCAATTGCCAATCTTTCGTGTTGCGATAACTATGGACTAACAGTTCGGAAATCTTTCCTCGTTTCGCTCCGTTTGCATTCACATTACGAGAAGCCATAACTCTATCAATATAGTAATCAGCATATAGTACATCGAAGAAATTATCTGCTTCATTTTTTCCTTTGCAGTCAGAATTGCTCAACATAAAGCTATGTCCCTCAGCTACCACTTTGTCACAGAACTCTTTCAGTCTAACTTGTGAATCGTCATTGAACGCTTCTTTTGTATAGTCATTAAAACTTGAAGTGTCACTAAGCGGACGGTAAGGAGGATCAAGATAGAACAAAGTTTTGCCATTAGCACAAAGCAAAGTATTCTCAAAATCACCTTCCAATATTTCCACTCGTTTCAACAACTCACTATCTGCCCTAAGTGTATCTTCATCACAAATCTGTGGCTGCATGTACTTTCCGCAAGGAACATTGAACAGACCTTTTTTGTTTACACGATACAAACCATTGAAGCAGGTACGGTTTAGGAAGAAGAACTTTGCTGTATTCTCTATCGGGTCAAGATTCTTCTCATTGTAGCGTTGGCGTACAGCCATAAACATCTCACGTTTCGCCTCCATGTCTTGCAAAGCGTAATATTGCGCTTGAATCTCTTGCAACGCAGGAATCAACTCCTCCACATTGTCACGTACAATCTTGTAACAGGTAATCAAGTCGCTGTTAATATCGTTGATTACGGCATGTTTGATATTTGGATGCTGTTGCAGCATGTAGAACAACATAGCCCCACCACCAACGAATGGCTCTATGTATGTCGCATCATCCCAATTATCAAAGTCAGCTGGGAGTTTTGCTTCCAGTTGTTCAATGAGTTGTCCTTTACCGCCAACCCATTTGATGAATGGTTTTGCTTTTGTGTTCATTATTTTAGTCAATTTCAAAACTAATGATTTTTCAATCATCGGTGTGGACCTTTTCGTCATTTTGATAGGTTGCTGAGTGTCAACATTCAACAACTCGGCTACCTTTGTCAATGTCGCAAAATCTGGTTATAAAGAATTGGTATTGCATTTTTTATTGTTGCAGGAACTTTATGTTTGCCCGTTTCTTCACTCTCAATGCAACGTCTGTTAGATTTATATCATTCGACGTTTATCTCTTTTCTTGCGTTCATTGCAAAGTTAATGAAATATATTTAAAAGTGAATTACTCATGCTGTGTTTTTATTGTTATTTAGCGTATCTGCCATTTCTTGTAACTATTCGAATGCTGGTCGAAAGGTAAGAGGAGAATTACGAGCGGAGATTCATATTCTATCCTGTTCCAATTCTAACAAAAACAAATAAAACCCTTGCTGTGATGCAAGGGCTATGCCCCTTGTTTCTTTTCCGGCTCCGCCTTGCCCCGAAGCAAGCTTCGGCGAGCCGGAACCGAAGAAGAAACAGCCTTCGTACCTCAGGCTTGCATCACTGCAAGAAAAACCTTGAAAAACTGCTGGCGCGATAGGAGTTAATAGTTAGGAATTTGGAGATAGGAGTTACCGCGCTAGCTTGTTTTCAAGGTTTTTCTTTGTGTCAGCGCCAAGATCCGACGAAGGAGGAGCTGCCATTTGCGGGATGGGGGCGGGAAGAGGCGAAGCCTCTCACAAGCCCCCATCCCACAAATGGCAGAGGGCCATAGCCCTTGGCGCTGACGCAAAAGGTTTTATAATGTATAGGCTGGGAGCGGTAGGACACCGCCTCTCATATAAATAATGTAAAGGCGCAGGGCGGCGGAGGGACGCTGCAACCACGGCTTGCGGAGGATATAGAAAGGAGTAGAAAAAGATGTAGGGAGATAATACTTGAAAAGAGGCGTGGAAAATTGTACCTTTGCATTGTCGAAAGGAAATTCACAACGATGCGCATCAATGAGTTCCCGCTGAGGCCTCTGGCCAAGGCACGACAAGAAACAAATGTTCAACCTTAATTTTTTTAATGCTATGTCGATAATGTATAAGATGATGAGCAAGCGCCTGGGCTTGAAGGGCAACAAGACGTACTGGTTCGCCCACGCCGTGCATCCCCAGTCGGTAGGCTTGCAGCAGTTGGCCAACGTGATGCAACGCAACTGCACCGTGAAGAGCAGCGACATCTATGGTGTGCTGACCGAGCTCGTGGAGACGATGAACGATGAGCTTCTCAATGGCTAGACCGTGAAGATTGACGGATTGGGAAGCTTTCGCCTCGGGATTGACGGCAAGCAGGTTGCCAAGCCCGGCGACTTCGACCCCGCCAAGCATATCACCGGCTTCCACGTGGTGTTCCGTCCGGAGATGAAGCGCGACAATGGCCGCTTCTACATGCCCATCCTGCAGGGTGGCCAAATTGTCGAGCTCCCGAAGTATGTGGTAGACAAGAAAGAAAAGTCCACTGAGGCACCTAATCCCTAAGAGAGTCGGAAGACAGGAGAGGGCGGCGGGTGGCCGCCGCCAACTCCAACCTTGACAATCGCTAAACATGAAAAACACAAAACAGAGTATGAGCAAGAACAGTTGGTGCCTTGTGCTTGAACTCGTTGAGGCTGTCGTCAGTGCAGTGCTCACCCTTTTCAGCAACAAGGAGAAGAAGCAGTAAGACGTGGCCTCGGACAAGCCCCGCATACCCACACCCCCAAGTGGGGCGGGGGAGCGGCGGGGGGCGACGCCATCCCAGAGAACAGAAACATCAATTTATTCAACCATTTTAAACACACATTCAATTATGGCAGTATTTTATAAGTTGTATCAGATTATGAAGGAAGGCTCTGCCGACCAGGGCAAGTGGAGGGTCCGCGTGGTGCCTCAGGGCGTAGTGACCACCAAGGAGTTGGCGAAGATTATGGAGCAGAACTGTACGGTGAAGTCGAGCGACATCAATGCCGTGCTACGTGAGTTGGCCGAGACGATGAAGACGAGCCTGCTCGACGGCAACCGCGTGGTACTCGACGGTCTGGGGGCCTTCAAGGTGACGCTCAAGTGCACTGGCACGGAGAAGAAGGAGGACTTCAAGATTGGGCATAACGTGAAGGGACTTCGGCTCAGGTTCACTCCCGCCACTGAGACGGGAGCCGACAAGAAGCGCGTGAGGATGTTCCTCAATGGAGCCAAGGCAAAGGAAATCCTTCAGAACGCCAACCACACTGGCGACAAGGACTGATCAAGAGTTGGGAGTTGCTTTGAGTTAGGGATTGGAAAGTTGGAATTGTCCCAACCTCTACGAACAATGGAAAAGGCTGGCCCTGATGGTGGGGCCAGCCTTTGTCAAACCTGCATTGTTGAAAATCGGGGATGTTTGTCACAGCATCCCTGTCATCTGTGGGAATCCTTACTTGATGGCTATCTTTGAGGCCTTGGCGCCGTCTTTTACGATGTAGATGCCCTGCGGGAGACGCATGTCAGTGGCGGGGCCGTTGTAGACGAGCGTGCCATTTTGGCTGTAGACTTTCACCATGCCTGAGGCGGAATCCGCGTTGACAGACTTGATGGCCGTGACCTCGCTGGCGTCGCGTCCCGGCATCCACATGCAGGTGAGCGAGAGTCTGTTGACAATGCCCGAGAGGCGTGTGGCCTTGCCATCTTCGATGTCCACCTCGTAGAGTGCCGTGTCGTACTTGCCGTTGGTGCGCCATTCCTTGTCGGAGAGAGGTCCGTAGGAACCCCAGTCGTTGTAGCCCATGCCGCTGTTGACGAATCCGTTCCAATACATCTTGCCTGTGGTGAAGTCGAAGCAGGCGGCCTGGCGCTTGAACTGCGAGGTGACGCCGGAGTGCCCATACTTGTTCACCTCCACCAGTTCTCCCTGCTCATTTTCTACGGTCTTGGTGAGGATGAGGCCTGTGGACCGGTCGAACTCCACCAAGGTGCCGCTGCTCGTCATGGAGAAGATGCGTCCATCGGGAGCGCAGGCCAGCGTGACAAAATTGTCGTAGTAGATTCCCGGTGTAATCTGGGTGAGCGTCATGGTGTTGAGGTCGATGGTGGCCAATGCGTAGCCCGCGTCGGTGGTGTAGTCCTCCTGCCGGTCCTCAGGGTCGAGTTCCTCGTCGGGGACTGGCAGGGCAACATCCGTGAAATAGAAGAGTCCATAGACTTTCTTGTCGACGGGGTTGAAGCTCATGCCCCTGGACTCGAGGTTGGCCTCCTTGGAGAAGGTCTCCTCACGCAGTTTCTCGCCTGTGGAGGCTTTCCACCAGCGCACCTTGAATTCCATCTTCGTGGCATCCTCTTCGCTCTCGCGCGAATAGACGGTGACGATGGTGTCGTTGACATACACCGATCCAGAGTTGCCATACATCAGATTCTCGCCATGGATGACCTCGGAGTTGACCGTGTCGGCGGTGAGGCTGAGCCGCCAAAGGCCTTGGTCGACCTTGAAGATAGCCATCCCCGTCTCTTCGTCCCAACCCAAATACTCGTTGTGGGTGGTTTCGCCGTCGTCGTATCTCGCATTGGCTTTCACACCCCTAAAATCGAGGACTTGTGCCATAGCAGTCTGCGCTGCGCCGAACAGGGCTGCGCCAAGGAGGATAGTAAAGAATCTCTTTTTCATCTTGAGTTGTTGTTTGTTGTTATGAATATTGATAATTTTCTATTTCTTGAATTTCTTTCCGTTGCGGATATAGATGCCGGGCTTGAGGCTGTGTGGATTCATTTTGCGGCCCATGAGGTCGTAGGCAGCATCGTCTCCTTGCTGGATTGCAGGATTCGAGCGTATGTCGTCGATGACGGGTGGCTCCTGCTGGTAGGTGAACCCATAGAAGTTGTCGAGGCAGCTGTATTTGCCACAGAACCTCAGGAAGTAGCATCCGTCTTGGGGAGCCACGAACCTCAGATAGAGATAGGTATGGTCCTGGTCGGAAGAATAGACGGAGTCGGTCTGCCATGTCGCTTGTTCGTCGGTGGAGTATTCCACCATGAGTGGCTCGCCAGCCCAAGGCAGCATGGCCTCGAAGAGGATGGAGTCGCCCATGAGTGCCTTGAGCCGTGGCGAGACGAGCATGGTGCTGTCGGCGCTTGTGGCTGAAGCCATCCGCGTGCCATTGCCGTAGTAGGGGACTTCGATTTCCCATCCCTTGTTGGTCCACAAGGATGAGAACCCGTTTTCGAAATCGTCGCGGAATTTTGTGGAGTCGCGCGTTTGGGCCGAGGCCACAATGGAGAGCGGCAGAGTGCCATCTTCTATCATAGAAGAGAACGTGATGGTGGCCGACTTCGTAGCGAAGATGTCGTCGAAGACAGGCGCGATGAGAATCGTGGCCACGCTGTCGGCGGGAAGGGATAGCGTGGAGTCGGACACGGAGAACATCTTGTCTTGGCTTGAGCGGATGCGTAGACGCAGGTTTCCCGTGCCAGAGTTTCTCACCACGTAGGCATGGCTATCGGGCTTGTAGAGGATGCCGAAGTTGTCGGCGAAACCGTCGGCGACAGGCTGTCCGTCGCGAGTCACCGATATTATAGGAGCTTGGTTGTTGACGTGGAAACCATTGAGCGCGTAGAGGTAGGCGTAGTTGCCGTCGATGCGCAGCATAAAGTCGCCGGCCGGGACATCCGTGAGCGAGAAGGTACGCGCCGTGTCGGAGAGTTCCGCGCCGTATTCCTTGACAGGCTGCCAAGTCTTGCCATGGTCGGAAGATAGCGAGAACCTGATCCATCCGCTCTCATATTCGCGTGCGGCACGGAACACGAGCGAGTCGTTGTCGGCGATGATAAGGCGCGGTGACAGGATGGAGACCGGCTGCTGGCCACCGTGGTCCGCGTATGCGCACTCGTGGCCAAGTTGCCATCCTTGGTTTTCCCATCCGGCGGGAATACTGTCGTGGAGCGGCAGCCAAATGGCGTCTTGGTCTACCACATAGCCCTCAGCCGGGAACGACACGAGTTCCTGTCCTTGTGCGCTGACGGTGATGAGGGAGAAGCAACGTCCCTTTCCCATGGCCGCCATGGTGAGTGTGGCCACAGCTGAGTCGCCGGGGGCGATGCTCTCGGGCAACGATACCGTGAAGTGGCTGTCGGTGGAGGTGGCCTGGAGCGAGTTGAGCAACGCAGTGCCCTCATTCCTCACGAGGAAAGTGCAAGCTGAGTCGGCGGCAATCATGCCGAAGTCGGTGTGGGCGGCCTCCACTTTCATGATGGCCTTTTTGGGCTGGGCGAAGCCATAGAAGTCGTCGATGACGACATAGCGCAGAGATAGCCGTATGCGACGCGCTGTTGACGGTATGCCAAGGATGTGGGCGTGGCTCCATTCGTCGAAGAGGGCGTCAGCCGCAAAGTCACCCTCCAATTGAGTCCAGTTTGCGTCGTCATCGGTATAAGCGATGGTGAGTGAGGGCTTCTGATAATCGACCTCTGTAGCCCGTCGGTAGCGTAAGTAGAGTTCTTCATTCTCAGCCACCTCGATGACGGGTGAGGTGAGCAGGGCATTGTTCCATGATGTGGCGCGCAATGTGCTGTCGGCCAACGAGCCGTATTCGTTGAGCGTCCACCCCTGTGGCAGAGTGTTGAAATCGAGGTAAAGCTTCTCCGGGTCCCGAATGATTCCGCGAAGCTCGAGAGTGATGGTGTCCAAATCCGGAGCAGTGATGGCGAGTGTGCCGTGTTTGGGACCCGGAACATTGGCAGGTTGCCTGAGAGCGAAGGGCAGGGCCATGCCGCCCTCGACGCTGAGGGAGGCGGGCGTGGCCTCATATCCGCCGGTAGTGGTGAGTGAGGCCTCCAAGGTGCCTTGGCCTACATTGGCGAGGGTGAAAGACAAGAGGGAGTCCTTTTCCGAAAGGCCGAAGTCGAACGACAGCCGCTCCACCTTTTGTTCCCCCATGCGTAGCTCCATGAGCGGAGTGGTTGGCTCCTCGTAGAAGTCGTATTCTATATCGTCGATGGATGCACACACCATATTGATGGCCACAAGGCGGGGGGCCGTGCCAAGGTGGATGGTATGCTGTTCCCAGGAGGTGGATGAAGGATTGACCGTCTCCAATACAGCCTTGGTCTTGTAGCCATCGCCATCAGGCTCAACCTCAAAGACACTCACTGAACCTTTGCTCTTGGTCGACGTTCGTCTGGCCCAGAACGTAAAGTCTCCCATGAGCGTGGTTGGAATCAAGATGAAGGCCTCGTTCTTGCTGCCGTAGGATGCTTCGAGAGCCTTTTCCCCAGTATGTGCTTTGGATGTTATGCCATAGTCGGCCACACCGGGACTTGCATAGATTCTTCCTCCGATTACCCGCCAGCCATTGGACAGTCCATAGCCGTAGGCAAAAGACGAAGTGAGAGGGTTGCCGTCAGCGTCGGTGAGTGAGATGTCTTCGAACCCCTCGTTGAAATGAGCAGCCTGGATGGATAGGGCGAGAAGCCAGGCAAACAGGATGAGTAATTTTCGTTTTCCCATAAATGAACGTTTGAGTTTGAAAGTTTAAGGCTTGCTGTCATCCATGCAATTCATGCTTGGAATCTGGTTGCGAATATACGAAAAAATAGGTTTATTTGGAAATTTGCTTGTTCCATGAGCGACAAATTGCCAATTTGGTATAAAAAAGTCGTTTTTTTCTTTGCTGTTTGTCGCAAATGTACTATATTTGGGGTGTATTAACCCATTTTCAACTAAACAACCATTCGTAAGGCTATCGCATGTCAGCGACCTCTCTTGCCGCATTGTTGACTGCTACAGGCTAATAGCTGAAAACAACATGAAATTGGGCAATAAGGACGATGCCATCGCTTTCCTTGTTATGGCCAACCAGCGCATGGACACACTGTGCAGCGTCAACATGCAACGGCTGATGCACGAACGGAGCATGTTGGCAAACATACAGAGGAAGGAAGCCTTGGCCGAGGCGCGCCAAAAGGAGATCGCCGGACAGCGACGCAAGCTGTTCACGTTGGGGGGTGTGGCCTTTGCGCTCGGAGCGGTGCTGGTCGTCATTGTGGGTGTGCTGCGTAGTCGCAATCGGATGATCAAAGGCATTGTGGCCCAAAACGTGAAGGCTGTGGAAGAACAGAAAATCTTGCAGCATCATATCCACCGTCTGGAGCAACAAATGGCCGCGACGGGCAAGAAGCGGCGGGGAGACGAGCTGTTGGCCGAACAACAAACCGCCCCGCAGCCCAGAGGGGTGGGGGAGCGACCCTCTGGGGCGCTGACCGACGATGGAGTGAGGATGGAGCAACTCTACGACCGCTGCTGCCGGCTGATGGAGCAGGAAAAACCCTATCACGAACCCCATTTTACCCGTGACAAATTGGCCACCCTCCTTGGCACCAACCGAACCTACCTTTCCGCGGCCATCATGGCGAAGGGAGGCATGAACTACCAGCAGTTTGTCAATTCCTATCGTATCAGCGAGGCCGTGGCTCTTTTGTCGGACCGAAACAGAGTCGACTATCCGCTTAAACAATTGTGGAGCGACCTGGGTTTTAGCTCGTCGTCGACGTTTTACAAACTTTTCCAGCAGTCGGTGGGCATCACCCCCTCTGTATATCGCCGGCAGTTCTTGAAAATCGAAGAAGAGCAGAAAGGCCTTGCGGCAGAGGAATGACCCCGGCACCTTTTTGATGCCTTATACCTTATTATAATGAAGCAAGGCCACGACAAGGCTGTGGGCATAGCCGAAGGGGGCATTCGAGAACCGTTGGTGGTTGCGGCCATGGTATTTGTAGAATAGAGCGCAATACAATGCCGGTGGCTGGCCTCTTATGGTTTCACAGTCCTATTGATGCGAGCGTGTTTTGAAGAGAATAGCATGAAAAGGCTTTCTCGGACGGGTTAAAGTTTGTTTAAATAATCCTTGTTGTGTTATATAGTGTTAATTGCTATAAAGCCAAATGTAATTGATTATGGTATAATTAGGTGGTTTGGCGGAAAATTAGTACCTTTGCACTTCGAAAAAGCCTTTGGTGTCAAAAGGCTCGTAATGTGTTGATAATAAACAAATAATAAAATATATAAATTAAAAAGTTAAATTATGCCTACTATTTCACAGTTAGTAAGAAAAGGCAGAAGGGTATTGGCAGACAAGAGCAAGTCGCCGGCGTTGGACGGATGTCCGCAGCGTCGTGGTGTTTGCGTGCGTGTCTACACCACCACCCCCAAGAAGCCTAATTCAGCAATGCGTAAGGTTGCCCGTGTGCGTTTGACGAACTCCCATGAGGTGAACTCCTACATTCCCGGAGAGGGACACAACCTGCAGGAGCACTCCATCGTGCTGGTTCGCGGCGGTCGTGTGAAGGATCTTCCCGGTGTTCGCTATCACATTGTGCGTGGCACGTTGGATACCGCCGGTGTTGCCAACCGCACCCAGCGCCGTTCCAAGTACGGAGCAAAACGTCCAAAGGCAGCTAAGAAGTAACTTGGCTGAGAGCTGTGAGCCGAGAGCCATGAAGGCTGTGGGCTGGGAGCTCACTCTTTCTTTTGATATTATCATATCACATTATAGTAATCATCAAATTTAGTTTTGCTGGAGAATTGTTATAAACAGGTTGAGTAAATGTCCAGGTGTGGATGTTGAAGAACGAGAATGACAGCCCCATGCAAATTAAGGATTGAAAAAAAATGAGAAAAGCAAAACCAAAGAAGCGCGTGATTCTGCCGGATCCCGTGTTCAATGACCAGAAAGTTTCAAAGTTCGTCAACCACTTGATGTATGACGGTAAGAAAAACATTTCGTACGAGATTTTCTACAAGGCCCTCGACATTGTGAAGCAGAAGATGCAGAACGCCGAGAAGTCGCCGCTGGAAATCTGGAAGCAGGCCTTGGACAACATCACCCCGCAGGTGGAGGTGAAGAGCCGTCGCATTGGTGGCGCCACATTCCAGGTGCCTACCGAAATCCGTCCGGACCGCAAGGAGAGCGTCTCGATGAAGAACATGATTGGCTATGCCCGCAAGCGCAGCGGCAAGTCGATGGCCGACAAGCTGGCCGCCGAAATCATGGATGCCTTCAACAACCAGGGTGGAGCCTTCAAACGCAAGGAGGACATGCACCGCATGGCCGAGGCTAACCGCGCATTCGCTCACTTCAGATTCTAACAAATATTAAGGTAAAAAGACAATGGCAAACCGTGATTTACATCTGACTCGTAACATCGGTATTATGGCTCACATCGATGCCGGTAAGACAACCACTTCGGAGCGCATCTTGTTCTATACGGGCAAGACGCACAAGATTGGTGAGGTGCACGATGGAGCAGCCACTATGGACTGGATGGCCCAGGAGCAGGAGCGTGGCATCACCATCACCTCCGCCGCCACGACGTGCAACTGGACATACGACGGCAAGACCTATAAGATCAACCTGATTGACACTCCGGGACACGTGGACTTTACCGCAGAGGTGGAGCGTTCGCTGCGTGTGCTCGATGGAGCCATCGCCACCTACTCGGCCGCCGACGGCGTGCAGCCCCAGAGCGAGACCGTGTGGCGCCAGGCCGACAAATACAATGTGCCGCGTATCGGATATGTAAATAAGATGGACCGCTCGGGCGCAGACTTCTTCGAGACGGTGCAGCAGATGAAGGACATCTTGGGCGCAAATCCTGTGCCTGTGCAGATTCCCATCGGAGCAGAGGAGAACTTCAAGGGAGTCGTAGACTTGATAAAGATGAAGGCCATCCTGTGGCACGACGAGACCATGGGGGCTGAGTACGAGGTAGACGACATTCCTGCAGACTTGGTGGATGAGGCCAACGAATGGCGCGACAAGATGCTTGAGAGCGCCGCCAACTTCGACGATGAGCTGATGGAGCTCTACCTCGACGGCAAGGATGTCCCTGAGGACATGATCATCCGCGCCCTGCGCAAGGGATGCTGTGAAATGGAGTGCTGCCCGATGACCTTGGGCTCCTCCTATAAGAACAAGGGCGTGCAGCCCCTGCTCGACTACACTTGCGCCTTCCTTCCCTCTCCGTTGGATACCGTGGCCATCAAGGGCACCAACCCCGACACAGACGCGGAGGAGGATCGCAAGCCTTCGGAGAACGAGCCCACTGCAGCCCTGGCCTTCAAGATTGCTACTGACCCGTTTATGGGCCGTTTGGTTTTCTTCCGTGTCTACTCCGGAAAGGTTGTGGCAGGAAGCTACGTTTACAATCCCCGCTCGGGCAAGAAGGAGCGCATCAGCCGTCTGTTCCAGATGAACTCCAACAAGGAGATTCCCATGGAGAGCATCGACGCCGGCGACATCGGCGCAGGTGTCGGCTTCAAGGATATCCGCACAGGTGACACCCTCTGCGATGAGAACCATCCCATCGTGCTGGAGTCGATGACTTTCCCCGACACAGTGATTTCTGTCGCTGTGGAACCCAAGAGCCAGGCCGACGTGGCCAAGATGGACAACGGATTGGCCAAGTTGGCCGAGGAAGACCCGACCTTTACCGTCCGCACGGACGAGCAGAGCGGCCAGACCATCATCTCGGGTATGGGTGAGCTCCACTTGGACATCATCATCGACCGTCTGAAGAGAGAATTCAAGGTGGAGTGCAACCAGGGCAAGCCCCAGGTGAACTACAAAGAGGCCATCACCAAGAGCGCACAGAGCCGTGAGACCTACAAGAAGCAGAGTGGTGGTCGCGGTAAGTTCGCCTGCATCGACGTGACAATCGGCCCGAAGGACGAAGACTTCACCGAGGGCGACCTGCAGTTCATCAACAATGTGAAGGGCGGCAACGTGCCTAAGGAATTCATCCCGTCGGTGGAGAAGGGATTCAAGGACTGCTTGGGTGCCGGTGTGTTGGGTGGTTTCCCAATGACTGGCTTGAAGGTGACGCTGAACGATGGTTCGTTCCACCCTGTGGACTCTGACCAGTTGTCGTTCGAGCTTGTGGCCCACCAGGCATTCAAGGTGCTTTGCCCGAAGGCTGGCCCCGTGCTGATGGAGCCCATCATGAAAGTGGAAGTTGTCACTCCCGAGGAGAACATGGGTGATGTGATTGGCGACTTGAACAAGCGCCGCGGCATGGTACAGGGCATGGAGGAGTCGCGTAGCGGCGCCCGCATCGTGAAGGCCATGGTTCCCTTGGCAGAGATGTTCGGTTATGTGACCGCTCTGCGCACCATCACTTCAGGACGTGCAACAAGCTCAATGGAGTATGACCACCACGCACCCGTGTCGACCAGCATTGCAAAGGCTGTGCTCGACGAGGTGAAGGGCCACTCCGAGCTGCTCTAAAAAAGAAACAAGAGAGAGGAGGCGCTTGGATAGCGAATGACTCTTATCCGGCGTACCTCTTCTCCTTTAGATAACCAACCACAAACCAATAAATTAGTTATTCAACAAAATGAGTCAAAAAATTCGCATTAAGCTGAAGTCGTACGACCACCAGCTGGTGGACAAGTCGGCAGACAAGATCGTGAAGGCCGTAAAGGCCACAGGCGCCATCGTGAGCGGCCCCATTCCATTGCCCACCCACAAGCGCATCTACACAGTGAACCGTTCCACCTTCGTCAACAAGAAAGCCCGCGAGCAGTTCCAGTTGAGCGATTACAAGCGTCTGATTGACATCTACAGCAGCTCAACGAAGACCGTTGACGCGCTGATGAAGCTGGAGTTGCCCTCAGGTGTGGAAGTTGAGATCAAGGTCTGATAGGCATAGGTCGAGATAGAAAGAAACGAAACAAACAACATTTATAACATTATATTGAAATGCCAGGATTAATTGGAAAGAAAATCGGAATGACATCCGTTTTCAGTGCCGACGGCAAGAACGTGCCGTGCACTGTTATCGAAGCTGGTCCTTGTGTTGTTACCCAGGTGAAGACCGTAGAGAAGGATGGCTACTCGGCCATCCAGCTCGCATTCGGCGAAGCAAAGGAAGCAGGCCGCAATGCAGCCACGAAACCTATGCAGGGAGTCTTCAAGAAAGCCGGTACAACACCGAAAAAGCACTTGGCCGAGTTCAAGTTTGACGAGGAATACAACCTCGGCGACACCATTACGGTTGAACTGTTCAACAACGCTGAGTTCGTTGATGTGGTAGGTACTTCGAAAGGAAAAGGCTTCCAGGGAGTTGTGAAGCGCCACGGATTCGGTGGTGTAGGCCAGAGCACCCACGGTCAGGACGACCGTGCCCGCAAGCCGGGATCCATCGGAGCCTGCTCTTACCCCGCTAAAGTGTTCAAGGGCATGCGCATGGGTGGCCACATGGGCTGCGACCGTGTGACAACCCAGAACCTCAGAGTGTTAAAGGTTATTCCGGAGCACAACCTTCTTTTGGTGAAGGGCAGCGTGGCCGGATGCATTGGTTCAACATTATTGATTAAGAAGTAAATGGAACTTAGCGTATTGAATATGGCCGGTCAGGAGACCGGAAGAAAGGTAACCCTGAATGAGGCTATCTTTGGCATTGAGCCCAATGATCATGTTCTTTACCTGGACGTGAAGCAGTATCTGGCCAACCAGCGTCAGGGTACAGCCAAGTCGAAGGAAAGAAGTGAGGTAAGCGGTTCCACCCGCAAGCTTGGCCGCCAGAAAGGTGGCGGCGGTGCCCGCCGCGGTGACATCAACTCTCCCGTGTTGGTAGGTGGTGGCCGTGTGTTCGGTCCCAAGCCCCGCGACTATCGCTTCAAGCTGAACAAGAAGACCAAGGTGTTGGCCCGCAAGTCGGCCCTCTCTTACAAGGCAAAGGAAAATGCCATCGTGGTGGTGGATGACATCCAAATGGAAGCTCCGAAGACCAAAGATTTCATAAACTTTGCTAAAAATATTAAAGTTGACGGCAAGAAGACCCTTCTGGTTTTGCCAGAAGTGAATAAAAACGTATATTTGTCCGCTCGTAATCTTCAGAAGGCAGAAGTGATGAGTGCAAGTGACATCAATGCTTACAAGATACTGAATGCAGACGTACTTGTCATCGCAGAGAAGTCGCTTGAGACCATTGACAGCATCTTAACAACAAACGAAAAGTAACAGGAGATTAGAAATATGACATTCATAGTAAAACCGCTGGTCACCGAGAAGATGACCCGTATCACTGACAAGTCTTCTGTAGACAAGAAGTTGAGGGCTTACAGCCCCGCAGCCGCCAAGCGCCTCAATGCCACTGAGGAGAAGATTAGCTACGTGGCAAAGAGCAAGAACAAGGGCGAGCGCCATTTGGAGAAGACCATTTGGACGTACACCAAGCCCGCTTGCCGCAAGTATGGCTTCATCGTGAAGCCCGAGGCCAACAAACTGGAGATTAAGAAGGAAATCGAGGAACTGTACAATGTTACAGTGCTCGATGTGAACACAGTCCGCTATGCGGGCAAGCGCCAGAGCCGCTATACACGGGCAGGCCTGTTGAGAGGTCAGAAGAACGCCTACAAGAAAGCCATCGTGACGCTGAAGGCTGGCGACGAAATTGATTTTTACAGCAATATTTAAAATAAGAAATGGCAGTACGTAAATTCAAACCGGTTACACCGGGACAAAGACACAAGATTATTGGCACGTTCGAGGATATTACTGCATCCGTGCCAGAGAAGTCTCTCGTTTACGGCAAGCGCTCTACCGGCGGTCGAAACAACACCGGCAAGATGACCGTGCGCTACAGAGGCGGCGGTCACAAGAGGAAGTTCCGTATCATCGACTTCAAACGAGAGAAAGATGGTGTACCCGCTGTTGTGAAGACTATCGAGTATGATCCGAACCGTTCGGCTCGCATCGCTCTTCTCTTCTACGCAGACGGAGAAAAACGTTACATTATTGCTCCCAATGGACTGAAAGTGGATGCCAAGCTGATGTCTGGCCCAGAGGCTGTGCCCGAGGTAGGCAACGCGCTCCCACTGGCCAACATCCCTGTTGGTACCGTTATTCACAATGTAGAGCTTCGCCCGGGTCAGGGCGCCAAGCTCGTCCGTTCGGCTGGTAATTTTGCTCAGTTGACTTCTCGTGAGGGAGACTACTGCGTGATTAAGCTCCCCTCAGGAGAGACCCGCAAAGTGCTCTCAGCTTGTAAGGCTACTGTAGGTGCTGTGGGCAACAGCGACCATGCACTGGAGGCTTCCGGCAAGGCCGGTCGCAGCCGTTGGCTGGGTCGTAGGCCTCACAACCGCGGTGTTGTCATGAACCCTGTCGACCACCCCATGGGTGGTGGCGAAGGCCGTCAGAGTGGTGGTCATCCACGTTCTCGTAAGGGCTTGTATGCAAAGGGTCTGAAGACACGCGCACCGAAGAAGCTTTCCAACAAGTATATCATCGAAAGAGCTAACAAGAAATAAAGAGTAGATTATGAGTCGTTCATTAAAGAAAGGTCCCTATATCAACGTATCACTCGAAAAGAAAATCCTTGCCATGAACGAGAGCGGCAAGAAGAGTGTTGTGAAGACATGGGCCAGGGCATCAATGATATCCCCGGACTTCGTGGGACACACTGTTGCAGTTCATAACGGAAACAAATTCATCCCTGTTTACGTCACCGAAAACATGGTGGGCCACAAGCTTGGCGAGTTTGCTCCTACGCGTCGTTTTGGCGGCCACTCGGGCAACAACAAGAAGTAAGCGGGGGTAATCATCCATTTTAAACAGAAATCAAATAATGGGAGTAAGAAAACATAATGCTGCCGAGGCTATCAAGGCAGCCCGCAAAGAACAGTACTTCGCCAAGTTGAAGGGTTGCCCTTCCAGCCCCCGCAAGATGCGCTATGTAGTAGACATGATTCGCGGCATGGAAGTGAACCGGGCATTGGGAGTACTTCGTTTCTCAAAGAAGCACGCTGCTGCAGATGTTGAGAAACTGCTTCGTTCTGCCATCGCCAATTGGGAGGTGAAGAACGATCGCAAGGCCGAGGACGGTGAGCTCTATGTGAGCAAGGTCTTCGTGGACGAGGGTGTTACAATGAAGCGCATGAGGCCCGCTCCTCAAGGTCGTGGCTACCGTATCCGTAAGCGTTCTAACCACGTGACGCTGTTTGTAGATGAAAAAAACAAAGAAGAAAAATAAATAGCAATGGGACAGAAAGTAAATCCAATTAGCAACCGACTGGGCATTATCCGTGGTTGGGATTCAAATTGGTTCGGTGGCAAGGATTTCGGGGACAACCTCGTGGAGGACCAGAAAATCCGCAAATATCTGAAAGAGCGTCTGGCCAACGCCAGCGTTTCCAAGGTAGTCATCGAACGCACATTGAAGCTCGTCACCATTACTATTTGCACATCCCGTCCCGGCATCGTTATCGGTAAGGCCGGCGAGGACGTTAACAAGCTCAGGGAAGAGCTCAAGAATCTCTTCAAGAAAGACATTCAGATCAACATATTCGAGGTGAAGAAGCCCGATTTGGACGCCAACATCGTAGCCCAGAACATCGCTCGCCAGGTGGAGGGCAAGATGGCTTATCGCCGCGCCATCAAGATGGCTATCCAGAACACGATGCGCGCTGGTGCCGAGGGCATTAAGGTTCAGATCTGCGGACGTTTGAACGGAGCCGAGATGGCCCGCAAGGAGATGCTGAAGGAGGGTAGGACTCCTCTGCACACTTTCCGTGCTGACGTTGACTACTGCCAGACCGAGGCTCTGACGAAAGTTGGCCTTTTGGGCATCAAGGTTTGGATTTGCCGCGGTGAGGTTTATGGCAAGCGCGAGCTGGCCCCCAATTTCGCCCAGGACAAACAGCAAGGAGGGCGCCAGGGCGGCGACCGTCGTGGTCGTGGCCGCAGAAGAAACAATAACCGATAAAAAGCAGAAGTTACAATGTTACAGCCTAAAAGAGTAAAATATAGAAGACCTCAAGACGGACGTGGCAACAAAGGCAACGCCCACAGAGGCACGCAGCTGGCGTTTGGTTCATTCGGCATCAAGACCCTTGAGGCCAAGTGGCTTGACAGCCGGCAGATAGAGGCAGCCCGTGTGGCGGTAAACCGCTACATGAACCGTCAGGGCCAGGTTTGGATTCGTATCTTCCCGGACAAGCCCATTACCCGCAAGCCCGCTGACGTGCGAATGGGTAAAGGAAAGGGTGACCCCGCAGGATGGGTGGCCCCAGTGACCCCGGGTCGTATTCTTTTCGAGGTTGAGGGTGTGAGCTTCGACATAGCCAAGGAGGCTCTGCGTCTCGCCGCCCAGAAACTTCCAGTGAAGACAAAGTTTGTTGTTAGACGTGATTTCGATAAAAACGCATAAGCCATGAAGATTAAAGAAGTAAATGAGCTCGAGACCAAGGATTTGGCAGAGAAGTTGGAGCAGACTGTAGCCCAGTTGCGCCAGATGAGGCTGAACCATCAGATTTCTCCTCTTGAGAATTCTTCCAAGTTGAAGGCTATGCGTCGTGACATCGCACGCATGAAGACGGTGCTCCGTCAGAGAGAACTTAACAAATAACACTGGTCCAGTATGGAAACAAGAAATTTAAGAAAAGTCAGACAGGGTGTCGTAATCAGCACAAAGATGGATAAAACCATTGTCATCGCGTCTAAGTTCAAGGAGAAGCACCCTATTTATGGTAAGTTTGTCCAGAAGACAAAGAAGTACCACGCCCACGACGAGAAGAACGAGGCCCAGGTTGGTGACACCGTACAGATCATGGAGACCCGTCCTCTTTCGAAGACGAAGAGATGGAGATTAGTTCAAATTATCGAAAAAGCTAAGTAAAAAATATGATACAAGCAGAATCAAGACTTACCGTATGTGACAACAGCGGCGCACGCGAGGCTTTGTGCATTCGCGTTCTCGGTGGCACAGGCCGCCGTTATGCCAGTGTTGGCGACGTAATCGTGGTGGCTGTGAAGAGCGTGCTTCCTTCGAGCGACTTGAAGAAGGGTGCCGTGTCCAAGGCTCTTGTGGTTCGCACCAAGAAGGAGATTCGTCGTCAGGACGGTTCCTATATCCGCTTCGACGACAACGCTTGTGTACTGCTCAACAACGCAGGTGAGCTTCGTGGCAGCCGTATCTTCGGCCCCGTGGCACGTGAGCTTCGCGCTGTCAACATGAAGGTTGTGTCTTTGGCACCTGAGGTTCTTTAACATTAATAACAGAAAGTAAAATGAGTAAGTCACATATCAGAAAAGACGACACCGTCTATATCCTTGCCGGCCGCGACAAGGGTCGCACAGGAAAGGTGCTGAAGGTGCTTGTCGACGAGAACCGCGCCATCGTTGAGGGAATCAACATGGTGTCGCGCAGCACGAAGCCCAGTGCTAAGAATCCTCAGGGAGGAATCATCAAGCAGGAGGCTCCTATTCATATCTCTAACTTGAGTCTCATCGACCCCGATTCCAAGAAGCCCACCCGTGTGAGCGTGAGGCGTGAGGGTAAAAATGTGATTCGCATCGCTAAAAAGTCTGGAAAGGAGATTAAGTAAATGGATACAGCTCAGTTAAAGAAGACTTATAAAGAGTCCATCGTTCCGGCTCTTCAGAAGCAGTTCAACTACTCTTCCACGATGCAGGTTCCTGTGTTGAAGAAGATTGTCATCAACCAGGGATTGGGCGATGCCACACAGGACAAGAAAATCATCGACGTCGCCATCAACGAGGTGACAGCCATCACTGGCCAGAAGGCTGTGGCCACCTACTCGAAGAAGGATATCGCCAACTTCAAGCTTCGCAAGAAAATGCCAATTGGCGTGATGGTGACTCTGCGCCGCGAGCGCATGTATGAGTTCCTTGAGAAGCTCATCCGCGTGTCCCTTCCCCGTATCCGCGACTTCAAGGGCATCGAGTCGAAGTTTGATGGACGTGGCAACTACACACTTGGAATCTCAGAGCAGATTATCTTCCCTGAAATCAACATCGACCAGGTGGATAGAATCCAGGGTATGAACATCACATTCGTGACCTCTGCGAAGACCGACGAGGAGGGTTACGCACTGCTCAAGGCTTTCGGCCTCCCATTCAAGAACGCTAAAAACGATTAAATAAGGTTATGGCAAAAGAATCAATGAAGGCTCGCGAGGTGAAGCGTGCCAAGCTCGTGGCCAAGTATGCCGAGAAGCGTGCGGCTTTGAAGAAGATCATCGCCACTACGAATGATCCTGCAGAGGCTTACGAGGCAGCCCGCAAGCTCCAGTCGATCCCCAAGAATGCAAACCCCATCCGTCTTCACAATCGCTGCAAGATTACGGGTCGTCCAAGAGGCTATATGCGCCAGTTTGGATTGAGCCGTATCCAGTTCCGTGAGATGGCTTCCGCGGGTCTGATTCCCGGAGTGAAGAAAGCAAGCTGGTAATCCCCCAACCCAAAGCTTGGAGCCTGCCCCATAGGAGGGCGCAGGTTCCGCGCTTTATACCATCGGATATTTAATATTGTCGGGGCAGTCCCGATTAATTAAACATTTATATTTTATGACAGATCCAATAGCAGATTATCTGACAAGACTCAGAAATGCAATCATGGCTCATCACCGTGTTGTAGAAGTTCCTGCGTCTAACTTGAAGAAAGAGATCACTAAGATCCTCTTCGAGAAAGGTTACATCCTTAACTACAAGTTTGTAGAGGATGGTCCTCAGGGTACTATCAAAGTTGCTTTGAAGTACAATCCAACTACTAAGCAAAACGCTATCAAGTGTTTGAAGCGTGTTTCTACTCCAGGTTTGCGTAAGTATACTGGTTATAAGGACATGCCAAGAGTTATTAACGGATTAGGTATTGCTATCTTATCTACATCCAAAGGTGTAATGACAGACAAAGAGGCTGCTGATCTTAAGATTGGTGGTGAGGTTCTTTGCTATATTTATTAATTGGAGGATTGAATATGTCAAGAATAGGAAAATTGCCAATTAGTATCCCCGCTGGAGTTACTGTAAACTTCGACGAGAAGAGTCATACCATCACCGTGAAGGGTCCCAAGGGAGAACTTTCCCAGTGGATCAACCCGGCCATCAACGTAGAACAGAAAGATGGAGTCTTGCATTTCACCATTAATGAGGATGCTCCCGTCGTGGATCGCCAGAAGCAGGCCTACCACGGACTCTACCGCGCACTTGTGAACAACATGGTTGTTGGTGTCAGTGAGGGCTATAAGAAAGTTATGGAACTCGTGGGTGTTGGCTACCGTGTTAGCAACCAGGGCAACATCATTGAGTTCTCTCTGGGCTATACTCACCCCATTTTCATTCAGGTACCCGACATCGTAAAGGTAGAGACCAAGTCTGAGAGAAACCAGAACCCGATCTTAACTCTCGAGTCTTGCGACAAGCAATTGTTAGGACTCATCTGTGCTAAAATTCGTTCTTTCCGTATGCCTGAGCCTTACAAGGGTAAGGGTATCCTGTTCCAGGGTGAGGTTATTCGCAGAAAGTCTGGTAAGACAGCTGCAGCCAAGTAACTTTAATTCAATTTCAAGACTATGACTACAAAGAAAGAACAAAGACGAATCAAGATAAAGTTCCGTATTCGTAAGACTGTGAGCGGCACAGCCGAGCGTCCCCGCTTGAGCGTGTTCCGTTCCAACAAGCAGATTTACGCACAGGTAATCAACGACATCAACGGCACCACATTGGCAAGTGCCAGCTCCTTGGGCATGGAGAAGATGCCTGGAGTGGAACAGGCCAAGAAGGTAGGTGCACTTGTTGCAGAGAAGGCCAAGGCGGCTGGCATCGAGGCAGTTGTCTTCGACCGTAACGGCTATCTCTATCATGGTCGCGTGCAGGCTTTGGCCGACGCAGCCCGCGAAGGAGGTCTTAAATTTTAAACGATTATGGCAATGAATAAAGTAAAAGTAAATAGTGACGCAGAACTGAAGGATCGCCTCGTTAAGATCAACCGCGTAACGAAAGTGACTAAAGGTGGTCGTACCTTTACGTTCGCTGCTGTGGTCGTTGTAGGTGATGGCAATGGTGTCATCGGCTATGGCCTTGGCAAGGCTGGCGAGGTTACCGCTGCCATCTCCAAGGGTACAGAGGCCGCCAAGAAGAATCTTGTCAAGGTTCCTGTATTGAAGGGTACCATTCCTCATGAGATTGAGGTGAAGTTCGGTGGTGCTCACGTGCTTCTTAAGCCGGCCGCTGCCGGTACTGGTCTTAAGGCTGGTGGTGCTATGCGTGCCGTCCTGGAGAGCGCAGGCGTCAAGGACGTGATTGCAAAGTCAAAGGGTTCTTCCAATCCCCACAACCTGGTGAAGGCCACCATCGCCGCCCTCTCTCAGATGCGCGATGCCTATACAGTGGCTGGTCAGCGTGGTATCTCTATGGATAAGGTGTTTAACGGATAATAAAGGGAATATACAATATGGCAACAATAAAAATCAAGCAGATCAAGAGCCGCATTGGCGCTCCTGTGGACCAGAAGAAGACCCTCATCGCTTTGGGGCTGCATAAGATCTCCCAGGTTGTTGAAGTTGAGGATACTCCCAGCATCCGTGGCATGATTCGCAAGGTGAGTCATCTGATAGAGGAAGTTAAATAATTAATCTTTTAAATTCAGAACGAATTATGAAATTATATAATTTGAAACCGGCAGAAGGCTCCACACATTCTCGTCGCCGCATTGGTCGCGGTCCCGGCTCAGGCTTGGGCGGCACATCAACTCGTGGTCACAAGGGTGCCAAGGCTCGCTCTGGTTATAAGAGAAAGATTGGTTTCGAAGGTGGTCAGATGCCATTGCAGCGTCGCGTGCCGAAGTCTGGCTTCAAGAACATTAACCACAGGGAGTTCCAGGCTGTCAACATTGAGACCCTTCAGTCTTTGGCCGAGGCCCAGAACCTCTCCAAGGTTAGCGTTGACGTTCTCAAGCAGGCAGGATTGGTGAAGGGTAAGATGCCGGTGAAGATTCTCGGCAACGGCACACTTACCGCCAAGCTTGATGTAGAGGCTAACGCTTTCTCCAAATCAGCCGAAGAAGCAATCAAGGCAGTCGGTGGTACTGCTACAATCGTAAAGTAAATGAAAAAGTTAATTGAGACACTAAAGAACTGTTGGAGGATTGAGGATCTGCGTCAGCGGCTCCTCATCACTCTGCTGTTTACAGCTATTTACCGTTTTGGCTCGTTTGTGGTGCTTCCTGGCATCAATCCGGGCATGTTGGAAAAACTTCAGCAGCAAACCTCTGGCGGCTTGATGTCGCTCTTGGACATGTTCTCTGGTGGTGCATTCTCCAATGCGTCTATCTTCGCACTCGGAATCATGCCTTACATCTCGGCGTCCATCGTGATGCAGCTGCTCGCCGTCGCTGTGCCTTACTTCCAGAAGATGCAGCGCGAGGGTGAGAGCGGACGTAAGAAAATCAGCCAGTATACCCGTTGGCTCACAGTGGGCATCCTGTTTTTCCAGGCTCCCAGCTACCTCATCAATCTCAAGATGCAGGCAGGCTCAGCTCTGGCAAGCGGCATCAGCTGGTTCTGGTTTATGTTCGCCTCTTCCATCATCCTGTCAGCAGGCAGCATGTTCATCCTTTGGTTAGGCGAGCGCATTACTGACAAGGGCGTGGGCAACGGTATCTCCTTGATCATTATGATTGGTATTATCGCCCGCTTGCCTCAGTCGTTTGTACAGGAGCTCACCTCGCGTTTCACGGCCATCAGCGCTGGCGGTCTGGTGATGTTCATCGTTGAGATTGTCATTCTCTACGCCGTAGTCTGCGCCTCTATTCTCTTGGTTCAGGCCACGCGTAAGGTTCCTGTCCAATATGCCAAACGGCTTGTGGGTAACAAGCAGTATGGTGGTGCGCGCCAGTACATTCCCTTGAAACTCTTTGCGGCCAACGTGATGCCTATCATCTTTGCCCAGGCACTGATGTTCATCCCCCTGGCCATTGTCCAGTACAACAGCGACAATGCTTCATGGCTTGTCCAGAATCTGCTCAACAACCGCAGCGTGCTCTACAATGTGATTTATGTGTTCCTCATCATTGCGTTCACATATTTCTACACAGCCATCACGCTCAACCCCACGCAGATGGCTGAGGACTTGAAGCGCAACAACGGTTTCATTCCAGGTGTCAAGCCTGGAAAGGCTACTGCCGAGTACATTGAAACCATCATGTCTCGAATAACTTTCCCAGGTTCGTTGTTCATTGCGTTCATCGCAGTCATGCCGGCCCTCGCTGGACTGTTGAATGTGCAGGATGCCTTTTCCCAATTCTTCGGAGGCACGTCGCTTCTGATTCTTGTGGGTGTGGTGATTGACACATTGCAGCAGATTGAAGGCCACATGCTTATGCGCCACTACGACGGCTTGCTCAACTCTGGCCACACACGCACCGGAGCTGTCTCTGCATATTAAATCCTCTTTCTGCTGAATGAGAATATTTCTCAAGACTGAGGATGAGATAGGGCTCATGAGGCGGGCCAACAGGCTTGTAGCCGACACGCTCGCCCAATTGGCCCATCATATCAAACCAGGTGTAACGACCCTCCAATTGGATACCATCGCTGAGGCTTATATTCGCGACAATGGTGGAGTTCCATCGTTCAAGAATTGCCCCAATCCCTTTGGAGGGCCTTTCCCAGGGTCCATCTGCACTTCCATCAATCGCGTTGTGGTGCATGGCATACCCTCCGCAAAGGTCTTCTTGAAAGAGGGTGATGTCGTCTCCATCGATTGTGGAGCCATCCTTGACGGTTACAACGGGGATTCTTGCTATACATTCTGCGTTGGCGAAGTCGACAAGGACGTTAGGCAGTTGTTGAAAACTACTAAAGAGGCTCTTTACAATGGAATCAAGCAGGCTGTACCCGGAAAGCATTTGGGCGATATTGGATGGGCGGTGCAGAACACCGTTGAGCCTTTGGGCTATGGTGTTGTGCGTGAGCTTACAGGTCATGGTATAGGCCGTGAGATGCATGAGGATCCACCGGTTCCCAATTATGGCGAAAAGGGCCACGGGGTTATGCTTAAGGCTGGCATGTGCATTGCCATCGAACCCATGATTACCATGGGCGACCGCAAGATATGGCTGATGCCTGACAAGTGGACCATCATCACCCGCGATGGCAAGCCTGCCGCTCATTTCGAGCATACTATCGCCATCCGCAACCAAGGACCTGAGATACTCTCCTCGTTCAGTGAAATTGAAAAAATAGAAGGACAACAATATTAATTATGGCAAAGCAAGAAGCTATAGAGCAAGACGGCGTGGTCGTGGAGTCCCTCTCCAACGACAAATATCGTGTCGAGTTGGAAAACGGAGTACCCATCATAGCTCACATCTCTGGCAAGATGCGTATGCACTTCATCCGCATCCTTCCCGGCGACAAAGTTAAAGTTGAGATGAGCCCATACGATTTGACCATGGGCAGAATCGTGTTTCGATACAAATAATACAACTTATATATCCTTTTAAGCGATATGAAAACAAGAGCATCATTAAAGAAGCGTTCAGCCGACTGCAAGATTGTGCGTCGCAAAGGTCGCCTGTTCGTCATCAACAAGAAGAACCCTAAGTTTAAAATGCGTCAGGGTTAATGTTAAACTTTGATAAAGCGTGCTGGTTCTCAGATATTTTGTGTACTTTTGCACGTCTTTAGCAAGAATCGACATTAGACAAATTTTTTATTCAATTATTTTCAAATGGCAATTAGAATTGTTGGAGTAGATTTGCCCCAGAACAAGCGTGGCGAAATCGCATTGACCTATATCTATGGTATTGGTCGAAGTAGTTCAGCAAAGATATTGGATAAAGCAGGTGTCAGCCGCGACCTCAAGGTGAGCGAGTGGACAGATGACCAGGCTGCAGCTATCCGTCAGATTATCAGCGCTGAGTACAAAGTAGAAGGTGACCTCCGTTCCGAGGTTCAGATGAGCATCAAGCGTCTGATGGATATTGGCTGCTATCGTGGCATCCGTCATCGTCTCGGTCTTCCCGTACGTGGCCAGAGCACCAAGAATAATGCTCGTACTCGCAAGGGAAAGAAGAAGACTGTTGCTAACAAGAAGAAGGCTACGAAGTAATTCATCATTGTTTTCTGGCCTCGCAGGACTGGATTTTGTTTCAGACTGCACGCCTTTAACTTTCAAAGTGTTTAAAAGAAAATGGCAAAGACAAAAGCAACAAACAAGAAGAAGAACGTGCGCGTTGACGCTATGGGTCAGCTCCACGTTCACAGTTCGTTCAACAATATCATCGTTTCCCTTGCCAACAATGAAGGTCAGATCATCTCCTGGTCTTCAGCCGGCAAGATGGGCTTCCGCGGCTCCAAGAAGAACACTCCTTATGCTGCCCAGATGGCAGCCGAGGATTGCGCCAAGGTGGCTTACGACCTTGGCCTCCGCAAGGTGAAGGCCTACGTCAAGGGTCCCGGAAATGGCCGTGAGTCGGCTATTCGTGCCGTTCATGGCGCTGGTATTGAAGTGACTGAGATCATCGACGTTACACCGCTGCCCCACAATGGCTGCCGTCCTCCCAAGCGTCGTCGCGTTTAATAACTTGATTCGAGAATGCCTTTTCAGCTCCCGCAGTCAAGTTGTTCTCCTCAATAAGTATATTTTTTTTAATTATGGCAAGATACATAGGTCCGAAATCTAAAATTGCACGTCGATTTGGTGAACCCATCTTCGGCGCCGACAAAGTTTTGTCCCGGAGAAACTTCCCTCCCGGACAGCATGGCAACAGCCGTCGCAGAAAGCAGTCTGAGTACGCAGTCATGTTGGCAGAGAAGCAGAAAGCCAAGTACACATACGGTGTGCTTGAGCGCCAGTTCCATAATATGTTCGACAAGGCTGCCAAGGCCGACGGCATCACGGGTGAGATTCTTCTCCAGTCTTTGGAGTCCCGCCTCGACAACGTTGTTTTCCGTCTTGGCATCGCCCCCACCCGTGCCGCAGCCCGTCAGCTTGTCGGTCACAAGCACATCGTGGTTGATGGTAAGGTAGTGAACATCCCTTCCTACTCCGTCAAGCCCGGTCAGGTGGTAGGTGTTCGCGAGAAGGCCAAGTCGCTCGAAGTCATTGAGAACGCTCTTGCTGGCTTCAACCACAGCAAGTATCCATGGTTGGAGTGGGACGATAACACCAAGTCTGGCAAGTATCTCCACCTTCCCGAGCGTGCTGACATCCCCGAGAACATTAAGGAACAGTTAATCGTTGAGTTGTACTCTAAAGCATAAATTATTGAATTAATGGCGATATTAGCATTTCAAAAACCTGATAAAGTTGTGATGTTGGAGCACAACGACCATTTCGGCAAGTTCGAATTTCGTCCGTTGGAGCCTGGTTTCGGTGTCACCATAGGTAATGCCCTCCGCCGCATCCTCCTTTCGTCGCTCGAAGGCTATGCCATCAACACTGTGAAGATTTCCGGTGTTGATCACGAGTTTGCCTCCGTTCCCGGTGTCAAGGAAGATGTGACCAACATCATCTTGAATTTGAAGCAAGTCAGATTCAAGCAAGTAGTAGAAGAATTCGTGAACGAAAAGGTCAGTATCACCGTCGAGAACGTCACAGAGTTCAAAGCTGGGGATATTGGCAAATATCTGACTGGATTTGAAGTGTTAAATCCTGATTTGGTAATTTGTCATTTAGACTCAAAAGCTTCCATGCAGATTGACATCACCATCAACAAGGGGCGTGGCTACGTTCCTGCTGATGAGAACCGTGAATTCTGCACCGACCTCAACGTTATTCCGATCGATTCCATCTACACCCCAATCCGTAACGTCAAATACTCTGTTGAGCCGTATCGTGTCGAGCAGAAGACCGACTACGACAAACTCGTGATTGAAGTTACTACGGATGGTTCCATCCAGCCCAAGGATGCCCTCAAGGAAGCCGCAAAGATTCTTATCTATCACTTCATGCTCTTCTCCGACGAGAAGATCACTCTCGAGAATCCTGACCAGGACACGAATCAGGAGTTCGATGAGGAAGTGCTTCACATGCGCCAGCTTCTCAAGACGAAGCTCGTCGATATGGGTCTCAGTGTTCGTGCCCTCAACTGTCTCAAGGCCGCCGATGTGCAGACATTGGGCGATTTGGTGCAGTACAACAAGACCGACCTCCTCAAGTTCCGCAACTTTGGTAAGAAATCGCTCTCAGAGCTTGATGATTTGCTCGAGAGTCTGAATCTGTCGTTTGGAACCGACATTTCAAAGTATAAACTCGACAAGGATTAAACCCATTCCCACCGTGGAGTGGCAGCCTTGTCCAAACAGAAAAAACAAAAATGAGACATAACAAGAAATTCAACCACTTAGGTCGTACTGCATCTCATCGCGACGCGCTTTTGGCCAACCTCTCCGTGTCGTTGATCATGCACAAAAGAATCACTACGACCCTCGCCAAGGCCAAGGCTCTGAAGAAATACGTAGAACCCCTCATCACCCGTTGCAAGACAGATGACACCAACAGCCGCCGCGTAGTGTTCCGCTATCTGCAGAACAAGGAGGCCGTGAAGGAGCTTTTCGGCGTGATTTCTGAAAAGGTGGCTGAACGTCCCGGTGGCTACACCCGCGTCATCAAGCTTGGCTCCCGTCAGGGAGACGCTGCCGACATCGCTTTCATCGAGCTCGTTGATTTCGACGAGAACATGATGAAGCAGAAGAAGGCAGAGAAGAAGACCCGTCGTAGCCGTCGCTCCAAGAAGGCCGCTCCCGCTGCAGAGGCCGCCGAGGCCACAGCAGTAGAGGCACCCGCCGAGGAAGCACCCAAGTCAGCTCCCGCTGAGGAGGCAAACGCAGCCGAGGCTCCCAAGGCTGAGTAAATTGATTGCAATATTATTGCATATAGTTATCTCAGAGCTCCGCAACCATTTCCGGTTGCGGAGCTTTCATTTTCATGATAGTCCTCAATCATCGTAACCATCCATTTTAGGCCGTCTTTCAGTAACCATCCATTTTAGGCCGTCTTTCCTATAAGCTGCAAATTTCCGACCTTT
>SAMEA3663095__coassemble_962_pt1 | contig 30868 bp, 21 predicted proteins | sample SAMEA3663095__metabat2_high_PE_012 | metagenome-assembled genome bin SAMEA3663095 (sample SAMEA3663095) | pig gut metagenome | biome: pig gut; feature: pig-associated habitat; material: faeces | place: France | collected 2012 | reverse complement strand
CTTCCCCTTTACATATAAACTTACCATGAATCCACGGAAAATATCCGCTGTGCCGAAATATGCAAACGAAAGGGTTGCGGATTTCCGCTTTTCATCCCTTTTTGCTTGCTGGAGAGTCTGCGGTTTCCGCCCTTGTAGGAGGCTGGCAGGACTCATGTTGGGGAGGCTTTGCTGTTTTTTTTCAAATTAATTTGAAAATAGTTGGAAGCTAAGGAAAAATTCCCTAACTTTGCCAACATCTTGGCCAGCGTGAGGGCATTGCCCCATGCCTGTGCAAGGAATTGGAAACTAACATTGTTAAACAAATAAAAACTATGAAAGATTTAGATTGGTCAAGCCTAACCTTCGGCTATTTGCCCACCGACTACAACGTGCGTTGCTACTATCGCGATGGACATTGGGGCGAAATAGAAGTCTGTTCCGATGAGTACATTAAAATGCATATCGCAGCCACTTGTCTGCACTACGGCCAAGAGGCTTTCGAAGGCCTGAAGGCATTCCGTTGCCCTGATGGCAAAGTGCGTATCTTCCGTATGGACGCCAATGCCGAGCGCCTGCAGAACACAAGCCGTGGCATCATGATGCCCGAAGTACCCACCGAGCTCTTTGAGGAGATGTGCACCAAAGTGGTGCGGCTCAATCAGGAATGGATTCCGCCCTACGAAAGCGGAGCTGCCCTCTATCTTCGTCCACTACTCGTGGGCATCACCGCTGATGTGGGCGTTAAGCCGGCACGCGATTATCTCTTCTTGATTTTCGCCACACCTGTAGGTCCCTATTTCAAGGGAGGCTTTAGTTCCAATCCTTATGTCATCATCCGCGACTACGATCGGGCCGCACCCCTCGGCACTGGTACTTTCAAGGTAGGTGGCAACTATGCGGCCTCGCTCAAAGCCAATCACATTGCCCATGAGAAAGGATATGCCGGCGAGTTCTATCTTGACTCTAAAGAGAAGAAATATGTCGACGAATGTGGAGCTGCCAATTTCTTCGGCATCAAGAACAACACGTATGTTACGCCTCAATCAACCTCTATCCTACCCTCCATCACCAACAAGAGCCTCATGCAGATAGCTAAGGACCTTGGTATGGCTGTGGAGCGACGTCCAATCCCAGAGGAGGAGCTCTCCACCTTTGAGGAAGCTGGAGCATGTGGCACAGCAGCTGTGATCTCACCCATTTCTCGACTCGACGATTTGGACACAGGCCGCAGCTACAACTTTGGTGAGAAGCCTGGCCCCTGGTCAACTAAGCTCTACAACACCCTACGCGCCATTCAATATGGCACGCTGGAGGACAAGCACGGTTGGACTAAGGTCATCATCGACTGATTCATCTACAAGCTTTATAAAGGCTGGTTCTATAAATTAGGTCGAGTCGTATTGGGCTTACGCCCACCTTTTCTCGCCATGGCAGAGCTCAAGCAAGCTTGGCTCTGCTCATTTGGCTTATCGAAAAGGTTCTGCAAGCTATCGGGACTCAAAACGTAAGTTGAAGAGGGAGTGTAGCGGGCTACACGACCGATGAGACTTGACGTTTTGAGACCGATAGATGCAGAAGACGACCGAAACGACAACTCCACTTTATCGATTATTCTATCAGCCTAATTTATAGAACCAGCCTAAATAGATTCAGGGCAATCCCTAAGCACGGGGATTGCCCTTTTCTCAATTCACTACGGATATGATAAGTGATTTGTGCAAGACTTCATTTTTTGTGGGTTCAGAGCCAATTGGTTTTGGCTATGGACAATCGGCAGTCGCCGTGAAATGGTGTTACTGCCTATGGATGGACTTTGGGGAAACCGTATGTTGGCGCGGACGGATTATCTCACCGTAATGTGAAAGCAGCCTTGGTTGACTTCATACTTAATGAGACAGCGTCTACGCTCTCTCATATCATTGAGAACTTCAGCAAGAACCCACTTCAAAGTGTCGTTACGCACAGGACGAAGCTTGGGACCGAATGGATCCTCTACGGTCTTGTATCGGTTGTAGCATAAGTCAAAGGTGGTGGCGTATTTGTGGCAGCTGTTCTGGGCTGCGTTGCCATTGTGCCCGCGCAGACGCTCCATGTCAGACTCGCTTCGCAACACGCTGGTCACGATGACCTTGTGTAAAGGGATGCCCTTCTTTTGCAGGCTGTCGAGGAAGTTGCGACCAATATCCTGAAGAAGCACCGCCGCTCGGGGCACAAGGTAAGGCTGGCTATTGCGCAGGCGGTCAACGCTGTAGTAGGGATTGCTGCCCACATATACCAACTGATGCTTGCGCGTGTCCATCTCCTCCCGGCTGGTTGCGGGCATCACTCCCCAACGTTGTGCCGAGAGAAGTTGTACGTCGTTGAGGTCTGGAAAAGCGTTGCCGAAATTGGGGACGCTATAGATGCGATCCTTGGCCAAGCTTCCGTCTGGCTTGTAGAAACAAGAAGGCTCAGGCAAAGGCAGGGCCATCGCGCTGTCGTAACACAACGACATGTCATTGGAAGATGTGTCTCTGTCCTGGCTCATGATGGGGGGCTTTGGCTGGGTCTTTGGGGTGATGGGCTTGTTGGCTGCAATGTCGGGATAGACACACCTGACGAGAGCCAAGATAAGGGTCAAGGCCAAAAATGCCTGGAGGAACTGTTTCTTTTTGATTCTCATCTTTTTTATAAGGCTTCTACTTCGTTTAGCCACTCGTGGGCAAGCGCGTCGCTGGGCATTCGCCAGTCTCCGCGGGGACTGAGGCTGACACTCCCCACTTTGGGGCCGTCGGGCATACAGCTGCGCTTGAACTGTTGGGCGAAGAAGCGGCGAATAAACACCTGCAGCCATTTCTTTATCTCCTCTTCGCCATGATTACCTACTTGGGAGGGATTGCGGAAAGCCTGTCGCGCCATGATGAAGATTTTCTTGGGAGAGAATCCAAAACGTAGGAAATGATAGAGGAAGAAGTCGTGGAGCTCATACGGACCTACAAGGTCTTCGGTCTTTTGGCTGATTTCTCCATTCGGGCTGGCGGGGATGAGTTCGGGAGAGATGGGAGTGTCGATGATGTCGAGCAGAATCTTTTGTGACTCCTCTCCCACCCTGCCTGCGACATGGCGTACAAGCGTCTTGATGAGCGTTTTGGGAATGCTGCAGTTGACCCCGTACATGCTCATGTGGTCGCCATTGTAAGTTGCCCAGCCCAAAGCAAGTTCTGAGAGGTCGCCCGTACCAATCACGAGTCCGCCCACCTGATTGCTCAAGTCCATGAGAATCTGGGTTCGCTCCCTGGCCTGTCCGTTCTCATAGGTCACGTCGTGGACATGGATGTCGTGCCCGATGTCTTGGAAGTGCTGTTTCACGCTCTTGGCAATGGGAATCTCTCGGATGGTGATACCTAAGCTCTCCATCAAGTGGATGGCGTTGTGATAGGTGCGTCCAGTAGTGCCGAATCCAGGCATGGTTACACCGACGATGCCTTTGAGGTCGTAGCCCAACTTCTGGAAAGTCCTCACACACACCAAGAGGGCCAATGTGGAATCCAAGCCGCCACTGACGCCCACCACTACCTTATGGCAATGGGTGTGCACCAGACGCCTGGCCAGTCCCATGGTCTGGATGTTGAGGATTTCCTCGCAAGTGGTCTCACTGCTTGTGTTGTCGGGGACAAAAGGCAGAGGATTAAACTCGCGTTCAAGCACGAAAGGACGCTTTGTGGTGGCCAGGCAGGTGACGAAGGACACATCCTCGTGTAGCATACGACGTTGGGCATTGACGAAAGTCGTGTTGGTGCGTCGTTCGGCGCGTAGCCGCTCCACATCGACTTGTGCCACTTGGATCTGAGAGGTGGTGGAGAACCTTGGGGCTTCGCCCAAAAGCTTGCCGTTCTCATAAATGATGGCATTTCCGCCATAGACGACGTCTTGTGTGCTCTCGCCAAATCCACAGCTGCTGTATATGTAGCCAGTGAGAGTGCGAGCGCTCTGCTGACTGAGCAGACTCTTGAGATATTGGTGCTTGCCGATGAGTTCGTCGCTTGCCGAGAGGTTGAAGATGAGGTCGGCTCCTGCCAAGGCAAGATGGTTGCTGGGTGGGGTCGGAGCCCAAACATCCTCACAGATTTCAATTCCAAACCTCACTCCATCTTCCGTGGTAAACAGCATGGGGGCAGCCGAGACTGTTAATGGGATTCCCGCATATCGGATGTCTGTGGGTCGTAAGTCGTGCGAGGAGGCAAACCAACGCTTCTCGTAGAACTCTGCATAGTTGGGGAGGTAAGTCTTTGGAACAATGCCCAAAAGTCTGCCTCGTTGAATGACAACAGCAGCATTGAGCAGCAAGTCACCAGCACAGACAGGCGCCCCAACGATGGCGATGACACCTTTGTCTGAAGTGTACCTCATCAGCTCTTCCACACTACGCTCCGCCGCGTTGAGCAGTGCCGACTGTCTGAACAAATCCTGGCAGGTGTAGCCCGTGATGCAAAGTTCTGGGAATACGATGATTTCCACTCCTTCTTCCTCGGCTTTCCCGATTAGTCGCTCTATCTCCCTTGTATTGGCTTGGCAGTCGGCCACACTCACCATAGGGGCGGCAGCGGCCACTTTCACGAATCCGTAGTCCATAAGAAGTATATTATATTGTCACTTGGGTGGCTCCATAGCCATATTCCTGAAACGAGGCATCCTGATAGGAGCTGCGCTTGTAGTGGTATCTCAATTCATTGATGATGGCTTGTCGCAGCACCCCCTCACCTTTGCCATGTATGAACACGATTTTGCGACCTTTATCGTTGGCAAACTCGGCCATGGTGTCGCGGAACACCTTGAGTTGATAGTTGAGGATGTCGGCATTGTTCATTCCACTTGTTGTCTCCAATATCTCACCTGCGTGGAGATCTACCACAATGGTATTGTCCATCTGGCGATAGCGATAGTAGGGAGAGTGTTTCTTGTTGCCCTTGCTCTGGTTATCCGCGTATCGTCCAACGGGTTCTTCCCTTTTTGGATTGGCAGCAGGGGTGGATGGTGTTGTAGGCGCGGAGGCATACATTTGCCGCTTCAGTTCCGCAGCGTCAATGGTGGAATTTAGCATTGGCTTGTCGTCTTCCATCAGCTTGAACATCAGTGCGGGAGACTCAAAATAGATGGTCTTCTCAAAAGAGTGGAACTTATAGAAGCGGATGGGGTTGAGACGGAAGCGGATGTCCACTGCGGGTTTCATCACGTATGGCTTGCTGCGCTTGTAGGCCATGAACTGAATGCATAAGTGTTGCATGGAGTCAAGATCGTCAAATCCTACCTCCTCTATGAAGGATTTCGTATTGGGCTCAACCGTGCCTGTCTGCCTCACTGTCCAGCTGTTGCCCTCGGCGGCACTATACACGTATGCCACTTCGTAGTTGCAGTCGTTGACAAGGTAGACCTCGAAGCGCGTGTTGGAGAGATTCTTGATGTCAAGGGGCACGAAAGCGAGGGCCACATTGAGCCGGTTGCCTTCTTTCCTCTCCTCGGGTTTGCGCCGATAGCTGATTTCAACGTCGGCAGGGTCGTCGTCAGTCTCAGGCTCAATGTCGTCTTGCCCCTCACGGAGGAGGGATGAGACTGAGCGTCCGTCGGTTGCTATGTTTTGCTGTTTCTTCTCCCCTTTCTTACTCACTACCTTGGTGGTGGAATAGTCGTCGCTTTCCTCCACTACCACATCGCTGATTGCGGTGGGAATCTGAAAGCCATCGGAGTCTTCCACCAAAACTATATTCTTTCCCTTGAAGCCGGCAACGATACCACCGCCGACATCATTAAGGAACTTCACTTTATCTCCTATTTTCATATCTGTTTTCTAATTGAAGCAAATTAAACCAATTATATACTGTTTCAGACTTTAGGGAATGAGCAGCGAACTGTCGCCGTAGCTCAGGAATCGGAAATCGTGGCTGAGGGCATAATCGTAAATCTTGCGCCAGTCGCCGTCGACGAAAGCACTTACCAACAGCAGCAAAGTGGATTTCGGTTGGTGGAAATTGGTGATCAGCATCTTCACTATCTTGTATCGATAGCCTGGCGCGATGATAATTTGGGTGCTGGTATGCAGGGCTTCGAGCTTGTCGCGGTCGAGCCAGTCGATGATACTGTGGATTGCCTCTTGAGGAGTGACCGTGGAACCCTCTACTATCACCAGTCCCTTTTCATTGTGTGGCAAGTCGTAGGGTTCCCATTGGCTGACATGCAGTTGCTCCTCGCTGGCATCAGGATTTATGACCAGTTTCACACCGATGTAGTAAAGGCTCTCAAGTGTGCGTACGCTCGTTGTACCTACAGCAAGCGCACGGCAGTCGTGGCATAAGAGACGCTCCAACGTGTGCCGGCGTACGCAAATCCATTCGGAGTGCATCTCATGTCCTTCAATCTCATTCGACTTCACGGGTTTGAATGTGCCAGCCCCGACATGGAGTGTCACCTCCTCTCGTTCCACACCGGCTTTCTCCACGGCCGACAACACGTCTTGGGTGAAATGTAGCCCCGCTGTGGGTGCGGCCACACTACCTTTGATTTTTGAATATACGGTTTGGTAGGTAGTCTTGTCACTCTCCTGGGTAGCCCTATTAAGATAGGGTGGTATGGGCAGTTCGCCCACCGACTCAAGAATCTCAGCGAAGGAGACATCGGTATCACTCCAGTCGAAGTCCACCCAATAGTTGGTTCCTGTAGCACTGTGTGCCGAACGCTCACGGTCAAGGCTGGCACGAAGCCTGACGCTTCTTCCTTTGATGTTGAAGTCGCGTTCCAATGCCCCCTCTTTCCATTTCTTCAGATTACCGACCATGCATAGCCAAGAGCAATGTCCAGCCGTTTGGAATATCAACTCATAGTCGGTTGGCTCCGCTGGCTCCATGAGGAAGACCTCAATGAGCGCGCCGGAGGTTTTGTGGAAGTGAAGTCGAGCTTGTATCACACGTGTGTTGTTGGCCACCATGAGCATACCCGAATGGAGATGTCGGGGCAAATTGTAGAACATGTCCTCACTCACCTCTCCTTTGTTGTAGATGAGCAGCTTGCTGTGGTCGCGAGGAATCACGGGAAACTTTGCTATCCTCTCATCGGGGAGATTGTAGTTGTAATCGCTTATCTTTATATGTTTTGTATCCATTGTCCTGTTTGAATTGTTCCATGCCAGGCATGAGACGCCATGTTGAATTGGTGAATCGCTGTAGCGTCCATACAGCGCGAAGCATCTTTTGCAGTGTATGTCTATCGGCTGTTCGCCTTTTTTTCTGCATTGTGCAAAATTACAAAAAAAACTCCTATCCCTGCATGTTTTCCCCTTGTTTGCACCTACAATTCCATAGATTAACAAATTTTGAAGCAGAAGCCTCTATTTCCCATTGTCAATTTCAATAGCCTCATGGCGGTGCGCAATGGCCATGTTGTCTCTTCTCTCTGTCAAGCAGAACATTGCTATAAGAGAGAGTAGATGAGGGCTGCCACAAAGGTGAGAACCAGAATGTTGACAACCATGTTGATGTCGAGGAGAGAGTAGCCTGTGGAGGTGTATTGGGTGGAGATGTAGGTAATCTTGCAACTGATGCGTCGGTATATCCTCACGTAGAAGAGCCAATATACGGCAAAGGCCACGGCTACGCCCCAGACTATTCCACAAAGGATGTCGAGGGGATAGTGAAGCCCAAGGTACATCCGCGTGTAGCAGTTGACGAGCGACCATGCAATGAGGGCCACAGACAAAATGCGGCTGCGTACAAGCAAGGCCAAGAAAATGGCCAGAGACATCGTGTTGGCCGCATGGGCCGAGAAAAATCCATAGTCTCCACCGCGCACTCCGCCAACGATATGTACGGCATATTTGATGGCAGGATCGTTGCTCGGGCGATAGCGAGCCACAAGGGGCTTCATGATGAGGTCGGCCATCACGTCGGCCGCCACGACGCAGAGCAGGGCTCCCCCAACGGCAAGGACTATCTGGGGCATTGTCTCATTGTTTTTCACCACCAGGCAAACCAGTGCCAAATAGAGAGGTATCCAGGTCAACCCGCAAGTGAGGGTCTGCATGAACTGGTCCATGAATAATGAGCCTCCACCATTGATATGGAAGAACAAATCCCGGTCGAAATCTAACAACAAACTGTAATCCATAAGCATTCTCCCCATGCTTTAGGGGGATTATTATATCTCTTCTATCTGTCGGGTCTGAACCCAGCCCTCCCTGCCGTCGGCCAACTTGATGCCGCGCCACAAGGGCATGGTCTTGTCGGTGATGTCCACTCGTGTTCCTTCGTGCAAGATGAAAGCATCGCCTGAATTGCGGGCTGGTGTCTTCTTGACGTTGACCGAGCTGGATATGATGATGGCCCCACGACGGTTGAGTAGCTCGCTTTTCTGCTGGAAGGCGAACAGGTTGCCCAACAGGAACAAAACCACGAAAGCACTTCCCGCATAGAACCCCAACTTGCGCCATCGCAGGGATGGGCCAAAGAGGTAGACAAGGGCGAAGAACAGTGCCGCCACAATGGACACGATGGCAACAGTGGCCCAGCGATCCACACTGGTGAAATTGACCAACGCCTTATACCAAGTGACAAAGAACATCTCGCTGCGGGGGGCTATCTGGTCGATGGTTCGTGCGCGGGCAAACTCCAAGTTGAACTTGATGTCCTTGTCGCCCGGTGAGAGCATCAAGGCGCGCTCATAGTTGAGCACAGCGTGGGTGATGTCCTGCGAGCGGAAATAGGCGTTGCCAAGATTATAGTATATGTCTGCACTGGCTCCATGGCGGAGCAGCTCCTCATAGTCGCTGATGGCCTGATGGTAGTTGCCCTTCAGGTACTCAGCGTCGGCGTTCTGCTTGGTGATGGCCTCGGCCGAGAGCGGAAGCAGGGCTAACAAGGCCAATAGAATCATCGCCGTCTGCGAGGCGTGTCTTTTCTTCTTTTTCATCTTCATGCAATATTCTATGTCCTCGATGGCAGTCATGGCCGACTCGAAAGTGCGGCTCATATTGCCCGAGCTGTCGCCTGGAGCGAAACGCTCGTATTCGCATTCGTCGAGGGCTGTGATGAATTTGTCCACGGTGTCTTTCTCCACCCCACGCTGCGCAAGAGCGTCGGCGATGTTGTCGCGCGATAGCTTTTCGGCTGGGATATTGAGCTTGTTGCCCACGTAGCCCCAAAGGGCGTGCATCACCTCATCGTAGAACTCGCCCTTGCGCCCGGCGAACATCAGGTCGCGGGCATGGCGCAGGTGCTTGAAAGCGATGCGGTTGGCACGCTTTCCACGCATCTTCACCACATCGGCGTTCTCAATGGCACGGTTGCGGAACACGAAAAGCAGTACGATAAAGGCGGCAAGAGGAACAAGCAGAGCAACCCAATAGCCCACGCTGCCGAAGAAGAACTCATCGATGGGATGCTGGTTGGTGTCGCCTGTCTTGATGGGATGGATGTCCTTGTCCTTCATGTCCTCGAAACTCTCAGAAGAACTCGAGTCACTGCCCTTCCCCACCTCTACCGTGAACGGCTGGGTGCGGATGGTGCGATAGCTGTTGAGCTGGGTGTCGTAATAGATGAACTCGATGGCCGGAATGGTGAATTTGCCCTCATTGCGCGGAACAGCGAGAAAGTCGTAAATCATGTTCCCCTCCACACCATTGGCCGTGAGCTTGGTCTTGTCCGTCACCTTGGCGTCGTATTTGTCGAAATCCTTAGGAAACTTTACGACGGGCTGTTTGAGGAGCTTCAGATTGCCCGTGCCGCCCACCACCACTCTGATGTTGATGGGATTGCCGGCCTTGACGGAATGGTGGTCGATTTGTGCGGATATATTGAACCGGCCCACGCCACCGGAGAATCCAGCCGGCTTGGCGGGAAGCGGGTCCACCTGAATAGTGATGCTGGGTGCGATGATGTTTTTCTTCACCTCTACATATCCCGAACCTCCGTTGAGAAAGGCCTCCATGGGATCCACAGTGCGGTTCTGCTGCACCACGATACCCTTGTAGGTGATGGGAGGGATGGTCAGCTTGCCCGTCATTTGAGGATACATCACATACTGGCTCCACGTGACGCACTGGTAGTTGCGGCCGTTCACGCGTTCCAGATGGAAGCTTTTCTGCTGGGGCAAAGGCACCTCTTGGGTGTGGAAGCCAGTAAGGTCGGGCATCTTGCCCTCAAGTTGGGTCAGGTCCACAGTGGTGTAGACTTTATAAGTGAGCAGTACGGGCTCTTGCTCGTGCACGCGCTTCTTGTTGGCACTCACCTTGATGAAAAGTTCCTTGCCCGAGATGGGTGTTCCGGCCGATTCGAGCTGGTGCTGGCTGTTCTGATGGTTGCGCGGTGCACTGTGGTTTCCCGTTTGGGCAGAGCCGGACACCACCACGCGGGATCCGCGCGACTGGATCCATCGTCCTTTTACGTGTACACGCAGTGGTGGCAGGGAGTAGGTGCCGGGCTTTGCGGCATACAGCGTATAAGTCACCGTGAGCGAAGAGGAACTGCTCATGTGGCCGTTCACCACCGAGTAGTTGGCTTGCCTTGAGGTGTAAGGGCCAGCTATGAGTTCAAGTCCTGCAGGGAAATTGCCCATACGGAAGTCCTCCACGTCGCTGGTGTTGATGGTGTAGCTCAACCTGAAATTCTCTCCTGTGGCAACATGGGAAGGAGCCGACAACTCGACGCGTTGGGCCAAGGCGGCACAGGGGCATACCATGAGAAGATATGTGATGAGGAACAAGAGCCGTTCCTCTTTTGAGCGTGAATGATGTAGCTGCATTCGTCTCATCTTAATCTGTTGTGAAAATGAAATGAATCCTATAACTGAATATCCAAAAGTTGACCATTACCAGTTTTTCTGCAATTTTCGGCGCTGAGGCTGCCTCATGGCGTTCTTCAGGCGTTGCTGAGTTGCCTGTTCTTGCTGCATGGCGGCATTGAGCAGTTGCTCGGCGTTGTCCTTGCTCATTTGCTCCTGCTGCTTGTCCTGGTTTTGCTTGTCCTGATTCTTTTGGTTCTGGTCCTTATTGTTCTGGTCCTTATTGTTCTTCTTGTCCTTGTCTTTGTTGTTCTTTTTCTGGTTGTTTTGAGGATTGTTCTTCAGCAGCCGCTTGCATAGGGCCAGATTGTAGCGGGTCTCGTTGTCGTTGGGGTTGTTGCGCAGGCTCTCCTCGTAGGCAGCTATGGCCTGTTGGTAGAGTTGGTGCTGCTGGCATACCACGCCGATGTTGTGATACACCATGGCTCGGCGCTTAGGTGTCTTCTCCAGTTTGCCGGCCGTCTCGTATTGTTTGATTGCAGCAGAGTCTTTTTGCTGTGCCATCAGCGCGCAGCCCAAATTGTAGTGTGCCTGGGGATTGGCCGAGTTTTTGCCCAGAGCCTTGCGGTATTCCACTTCGGCCTGTTCGAACTTCTGCTCGTGGTAGAGTCGGTTGCCGTTGCGGATGTGCTGTCTGTCTGATTGGGCATTGGCACCCAAGGCAACAACAAAGGAGACCAATAGAATCAAAAGACGTCTCATTTTTTCTTAAAAAGTTTAATCTTCAACAAAGTAGGGTTCTTTCGTTCCAAGAGGCACGCCTCCACGATGAGCAGCACCAGCACCAAGATGCCAAAGGCTTGGAATTGCTCGTCGTATGCGCTGTAGACCACGCTGTCAGTCTGTCCCGTCTGCAGTTTGGTAAGCGCATTGTTGAGCTTCTCCTGTGCGTCGCTGGTATTGTCGACGTGGATGTACATTCCGTCGCCGGCCTGCGCCACCCTTCTGCACATGTCCTCGTTCAGGGCCGACATCACAGTCTCTCCCGCTCCGTCCTGCAGATACCCACCGTTGCCGATGGGAATGGGAGCCCCTTTGGGGTCGCCTACGCCGAGGATGTAAACGTTGATGCCTTTCTTCCTGGCTTCACGGGCGGCTTCCTCCGCCCCACCCTCGTGGTCCTCGCCGTCGGTGATGAGCACGATGGCCCTGCCTATGTTGTCCTGCTGGGAGAATGATTTCATAGCCACACGTATGGCGGCGGCGATGTCTGTACCTTGTGTTTGAATCAGCGAGGGCGAGATGTTTTGGAGAAACATCTTGGCCGACACATAGTCGCTCGTGATGGGCAGCTGCACGAAGGCGTCTCCTGCGAACACCACCAGACCAATGCGGTCGTTGGTAAAGTGGTCCACCAAATTCTCCACCATCAGCTTGCTCTTGTCGAGTCGGCTCGGTGTCACGTCTTGGGCCAGCATGGAGTTGGATATGTCGAGCGCGATGATGCATTCTATACCGTTGCGCTTCTCGTGGCTCACGCTGGTTCCCATCTGCGGACGAGCCATCATGACGACAATCAGTGACAGGGCTGATAAAAGCAGTATGAACTTGACCAAGCGACGGCTGGGCGATACATCGGGAGAGAGTTGGCGAAGCAAGGCGGGGTCGCCCAACTTCCTCCAATTCCTCTTCTGTTTGCGCCACATCCAAAGTCTGACGAGAGCCAGCAATGGCACTGTCAGCAACAGCCAGAGATATATGGGGTCTTCAAATCTAAACATGTTTCAATAATATCTTGGGTCAACCATCAAGGCAGGCGGCGTAGCACCACCGTGCGCAGCAGGATTTCAACGATTAGGCACATCATGGCGGCCAAGGCGAAAGGCTGGTAGGCTTCGTAGCGCTTGGAGAAGGACTTCACGTTCATCTTGGTCTTCTCCAGCTTGTCGATGTCCTTGTAGATTTGCTTCAGCTCCTCCGTGTTGGTGGCGCGATAGAAGTTGCCGTCGGTTGTAGAGGCAATGTCGGTGAGTGTTTTCGTGTCGATTTCCACAGGAATATTGATATATTGCACTCCCCCTGCCACCGGCATGGGATAGCGGGCCACCTTGTTGGTTCCCACGCCGATGGTGTAAACCCTAATGCCGAAGCTCCGGGCTATCTGGGCCGCCGTCATGGGGGATATGTCGCCCATGTTGTTGCTGCCGTCGGTGAGCAGAATCACTACCTTGCTCTTGGCCTTGGAGTCCTTTAGGCGCGATACGGCGTTGGCCAGCCCCATTCCTATGGCCGTTCCATCCTGTATGAGTCCGCGCGCCGAAATGTCGGTGCGCACATTGTAGAGCAGGTTCAGGAGCGAGGAGTGGTCGGTCGTCATCGGACATTGCGTGAAGGCTTCGCCGGCGAATATCGTGAGACCGATGTTGTCGTTGGGCCGCCCCGAGATGAACTCCGAGGCCACCTCCTTGGCAGCCTCCATGCGGTTGGGCTGGAGGTCTTCGGCCAGCATCGATGTGGAGACATCTATGGCCAGCATGATGTCGATGCCCTCAACGTTTTTCTCATTCCATGCATTGTGGGTCTGTGGGCGAGCCATCACCACCACGATGAGCGCAAAGCAAACACAGCGCAGCACCATGGGCGCGTTTATCAGATTCATCCGCCACGACCGATGCGCGTTCTGATAGGCGAAGGTGTCGCTCATCCTCAGCGTCGGCTCACTTCTGCGGCGTTTCAGGAAATACCACAGGATGTAGGGTAGGAGCAGCAGGAGCAGCAGGAAATATTCTTTATTGGCAAATTCCATTATACCTCCAATTGATAAACATTATAGACAATCCACGCCAAGAGTGCCACCACAGCCAGACTTATCGCCCAAAGCAACGCCTTGATAAGTCTGCGGCTTTGCGACGCCTTGCGCTCATTGTCGGTCAGCTTAGGCACGATTCTCTCTTCCGTGGCCACCTCGTTGCCCTTCGTCTCGTCGATGAAGTTCACGGCGTTGACGAGATTCAAATCGTCCTCGTTGATGAGCGTGGAGTATTTGGCAAACTTCACCAGGTCGGCGGTCTCAAACAGGCTGTGAAGCTCTCCGAGCATCTTGGCATCGCCGTCATGCCGCAGCCGGTCGATGATTTCGGCCGAGGTCATCTCCTTGGCGTTGAAGCCAAACCGCTCGCTGATATATTGTCGAATGGCATCGGTCAGCTGCGTGTAGTAGGTCTTCGGGTCCTCTGTTGCCGTATGCTTGTCGCTCTTGATGCGCTCTATGGCCGTCAGGGCCTTTTGGTGGGCGGGAATGTGCCTCACGATTCTGATGCGGGTGATGATGGGCTTGTTCTGCCGCAACCTCACATAAAGATAGAAGGCCATAGCTCCCAAGAGCAGTACCAACAGGCTCATCCAGAACACAGGCGACCACTCGCTCCAACTGAAGGGCGGCTCCTGCACGTCCTTCGGCGGATACATCTTGTTGGGGTGCAGAGTGTCCACCTCCACCGTGAGCACTTTCAGCCCCAAGGGGTACGACTGGTAGTCGCGGCCCTCCACCCTCACTTTCATGCCAGGCAGAGCGTAGACCTTCTCGTCGAAGCTTGTGATGGTGTAAACCTTTCTCACCCTCACCAAGCCGTTGTCCACATCCGTGGTGTCGGCCGATGTGGATGAAAGCACCTCCACTCCCGGCACCATGTATTCCTGCCGCTTGTAGCGGGGCAATTCTATCTTGCTGCCCCTCTTGGCCGTGACATCAAGCGTGATGTGGGCCTGCTGCCCGATGAGCATCTCCACAGAGTCCATATTGGCCACCACCTGCACCTGCGCCCCAGCCCTGCCACAGGACAAGAGCCAGAACAGTGCGAGCCATAGCCGCAGCATGGAGCGTATATGTTTCTTGTTTCTCTTCATTTACGAACGTTGCTTAAACAACAGCATGAGCTTTTTCACATAGTCTTCGTCGGTGGCTATGCTCACCCAGTCCACCAGACTTTTGTGGAACGTGTCGGACAGTCGGTGCTGGCGGTTGAGAAAATAGTTGCGGTGGGCGGCTCGTATTTTCTTGTCGGACGTGTCCACCACCATTTCGTGTCCCGTTTCGGCGTCGCTCACCTTGAGCAGACCGACATCGGGCAGTTCCCGGCATAGGGCATCATAAATCTGCACCGCCACAACATCGTGCTTACGGTTGGCTATCTGCAACGGCTTGGAGAAGTCCTTGCGGTCGAAGAAGTCGCTCACCACGAAGCATGTGCACCGCCTGCGCATCACCTGCGTGAGGAAGGCCAGAGCCGCTCCTACGTCGGTTTTTCTTCCACCTCCGTTCGAGTCAATATCCTCCTCGCCCCAGGCCAACATCTCGCGTATGAGATAGAGGATGTGCTTGCGACCCTTCTTCGGGGGGATGTACTTCTCGATGTGGTCCGAGAAAAGCACCATTCCAATCTTGTCGTTGTTCTCTATTGCCGAGAATGCCAGCACAGCGGCTATCTCCGTGGCCATGTCGCGCTTAGTTTCCTTGCGTGTGCCAAAGTCGAGCGACCCCGAAACGTCAATGAGCAGCATCACCGTGAGCTCACGCTCCTCCTCAAACACTTTTACGTAGGGGCGGTGGAAGCGGGCCGTCACATTCCAGTCGATGTCGCGGATGTCGTCGTCGAACTGATATTCGCGCACCTCTGAGAAGGCCATGCCGCGACCCTTGAAGGCCGAGTGGTATTGGCCGGCGAAAATGTTTTGGCTCAGTCCACGAGTCTTGATTTCTATTCTGCGCACCTTCTGCAGTATCGAGCTCGATTCGGCGGCGGAACTTTCGTCCCCACCCCGACTTCTTGCTGCAGCCGCGGCTCCTTGTGAAGCTTTGCGATGAAGAAATGATAATATTGACACCTCAGTTGAATGTTTTATCTTTTTTGATTGGGCAGGCTTTGGCCTTGGCCCCTCAAAGTTCCCAAACGTTACCCCCCACGTGAAAGCGTGGGACTTTGCCCTCCCCCCTTGGCGGGGGCTGAGAGGCAGACTAAGTTCGTTGTTTAGGGCACCTCAACCTTGTTGATGATTCTCGAAACGATTTCCTCGCTGCTCACATTGCTGGCCTCGGCCTCATAGCTCAGACCAATGCGGTGGCGCAGCACGTCGTGGGCTACCGCTTTCACGTCCTCAGGCACCACATAGCCGCGATGCTTGATGAAGGCGTAGGCGCGTGCGGCCTTTGCCAGATTGATGCTGGCGCGGGGCGAACCGCCGAAGGCTATCATGTCCTTCAGTTCGGGCAACTGGTAATGGTCGGGATAACGCGTGGCAAACACTATATCGGCAATGTATTGCTCAATCTTCTCGTCGATATATACCTGCCCCACGATTTCGCGGGCATCGAGGATTTCCTTAGCCGTTGTCACGGGATTCACCTCAGGCATTTTGCCCCGCAGGTTCTCACGCATGATGAGTTTCTCCTCCTCTATGGTGGGATAACCTATCACTACTTTCAGCATGAATCGGTCGAGCTGGGCTTCTGGCAGCTGATAGGTGCCTTCCTGCTCTATGGGATTCTGTGTGGCCATCACCAGGAAGGGCGTGGGCAGGGCAAAGGTCTTCTCCCCTATCGTCACCTGATGTTCCTGCATGGCTTCGAGCAGCGCGCTCTGCACCTTTGCTGGGGCGCGGTTGATTTCGTCGGCCAGCACAAAGTTGGCGAAGACCGGGCCTTTCTTCACCTGAAACGCCTCGTCTTTCTGCGAGTAGATCATCGTACCCACCACGTCGGCCGGGAGCAGGTCGGGCGTGAACTGTATGCGGCTGTAGCGGGCGTCGATGAGTCTGGCCAGTGTCTTGATGGCCAGCGTCTTCGCCAGTCCCGGCACACCCTCTAAGAGTATGTGACCGTCGCTCAGGAGCGATATCAGCAGGGAGTCTACCAAGTGTTTCTGGCCCACTATCACCTCATCCATGCCGCTTGTGAGCCGCGTGATGAATCCACTCTGTTGTTCTATTAGGGCATTCAGAGCCCTGATGTCTATTGGTTCTGCCATTTTTTCTCTTCTGTTTTGACTGCAAAAGTACAATTTAAATGCCACCCACCGTAATCTATCCTTCTAAATAATATTAAATTACCTGACAACTTCTAACAAATTAAGAAAGATTAAGGCTGGTTCTATTAATTAGGTTGGGCGTTCTATATGGTGTACTCAAAATATTGTTCTGTTTAAACTCCCCTGTTTCTTTCGCGTGGCGATTACCCTGCTATTTTCAGATGGAAAAGGGGAAGGAAGATAGTCATGCCCAAGCTTACGCTCCCAATGGAGTTATGGGTCTGAAGTGACGGGGTAGCCTTACGAGCAAGCTCGACGGCTACCCCATTGTTCGGGAGGCCCGCTGCCCGGGAGGTCCGCTGCCCTCAGCGGACAATGGAATCACAATTCTAATCCGTTGCCAAAGGCACCACGGGAAACGCTCCACGAGTTCTTCTTCCTCTGACGGGATTCCGCCGCCAGCTGACAAGCGTCAGTCCGACGGGAGACGAACGATAGACAGCGGTTAGACGAACGTAGGACGACGGAATTGAACGCCATCGTTAGTAGTCAAGCAATTTGGGTACAGCACGAAAGTATGGCCTTAACTTGTCCGGACAGTCGCAAAAAGTTCTCTCCATGGGGATAGCCATGAGTTCAAGCCCCATCCAACAGAGAGCTACTGAGGGTTATGGAAAGTGCAGCAGAAAGTTTCCACATTGGGAATACGGCTCAAAAGTAGTCGAACGAAGCGTCGATCAGCAACTGTGATTGTTGGCACGATAATTCGTGGCAACTGTCACGATATTTCTTGACAACTGAAACGGTCTTTCGTGCCAACTGCCACGAAACTCAAGTTGAGGGTTATTTGGGTTAAGGCTGGTTCTATCATTCTGGTCGAGTCGGATTGGGCCCAGCTCCTACCTTTTCTCGACATGGCAGAGTCCAAGCAAACTTGACTCTGCCCATTTGGCTTATCGAAAAGGTTCTGCAAGATATTGGGATTCAAAACGTAAGTTGAAGAGGGAGTTCAGCAGGTTTTAGAACCGGCCTATAGAACCAGCCTTAAGCTTGCGATGCCAAAGTCCCCACATCAAAATGGGGTACACAAGATTTTTGCCTCTCACTCGCTCACTTGAAACATACTCACTCCACTTGAAGCAAAAAAAATGCAAAAAAATCCCCCAGAAGGTTGATAGCCTTCCGAGGGATTATAGGATTTGGATATGGATGATGAAGATGAACTCTTAACTCATATCCTCTGATTTCTTACTTTATTAGTTCTTAAACTACAGACTTCCAAGCTGATCGTGCTTAGAAGAAATTGTAGCGGTTGTCGACCACTTTGGCGTTATTCATCAGCTCATTGCCAAAGCCCTGCATGATGGTCTGGAGCGCCATCTGGCGGCAGCGCATCTCCTGCTGCTTCTCGTCGAACTTGACAGGGCGGTTGGTCTTGCTGACCACTTGGAACACATAGACTCCAGCGTCGCCCTTGACGGGCTTGGAGGAGAACTTACCCTTTGCCGTAGCCGACACTGCTCCACTGAGTGCGAACTCGGTGGCACCGAGAGACTGTACTGTCACGGGAGAGGCAAAAGTGATCTGGTTGACAGTAGACACATTGGCTCCCTTGGCCTTGGCCGCATTGATGCTGTTCACGCCTTGGAGTTTGGCCATGAGCATCTCGGCCTTCTTGTCCTTCATCACCTCTGACTTGACCCATTCTTTGACGGCGGGGTCGTCGAGGCCGCGATAGCCAACGGGATGGACTTTGTTGAGAACGACGACAAGCAGATGGTCGCCATTGTTGCCAGCCTCAAACATCTTGCTAACCTCGCTGTCCTTGGCGTCGTTGAACACCCAACGCAGGGCCTCTGTGGTGCCGGGAATGCCGGCCACATAGTGCTGGTTGGAAGTGAGGTCGTTCTGCTCAAGGTACTTATAGCCATTCTTGGCAGCGTTCTTCTGCAGGGCATCAGCTGACTGGTTGGCACTGAGGAATGCCGAGAACTTGTTGTAAACAGCTGTATGGGTGTCGTTACTATAGTCGATGGTCTTCTTCACCACAGCTGCGGTGAACTTGTCGCCCATGGCCTTGCGGTCCACCACCTGAAGGATGATGTTGCCCTGTGAGGTCTCCACATTCTGAATCTCGCCTGCTGCGCCACCAAAGAGAGCGAGGATATACTTGCGGGTATCGGCATCGATGGAGGGAGCCTGCTCATACTGCGAGCTGGTCATCCAAGTCTTCTCACCTGTCTGGCCATATTTCTTGGCGATGGCCTCGAACTGGTCGGGATTGGCTTTGAGGGCATTGAGGATGGAGTCGGCGCTCTGGTGTGCCTTGGCTACGTCCTGTCCAGCCACTTGGATGGCGCGGAACTGAACAGAGTCGGGCATCGAGGTCTTGGCGACGAGCTTGATGATGTTGAGCGTGTTGTCCTGCTTATTCTCAAACACGCCCGTAGTCTGACCCACGGCCATGGAATCGAGCTTGGCTGCGATATCAGACGGGAAGGCATTTTTGCTCACGGGTACACCGAGATAGCTCACCAGCGACGTGCTCTTGCGCACGACATCGGTGGGGTCAGCGGCCTCGGAGAGCTGGCGGGCATAGTCGGCAAACGATTTCTGGAGTGCCTCACGGTCTTTGGCCGAGGCTACAACGGGAACATCGATATAGCTGATGTCGCGGGTCTCGATGAGCTGCTTGGCGCCGAAACGGCCATTGTAGTAGGTGTCCTTGAGTTCGTCGTACTTAGCCTTCAGGTCGGACTCCGAAATCTGGACTTTCGAGTCTTGTATGCTGCTGTAAGGCAGGGCGGCAAGCTGGATGGAACTTTCCTCATTCTCATCTTTGAACGCCATCTTGGCCTCGATGGGGTTGGAGAGGATACTCTCCTGCACGAGGCTCTGGTACTTGGTGGCGAGGAGCGTCTGGCGAAGGCTCTTCTCAAGGAATGTCCAGTACTTGTAGATCATCTGGTACTGCTCACCATACTGAGGGTTGGTGCCGTTCTGCTTATACTCAGCCAAGAACTTCTGCAGGGCATTGGCATCGAAGCGTCCGGTCTGCTGGTTGGTGAACGGAGTGCGCTGGAGCATGGGATGGGTGCCCGCGCGCAGCACGTTCTGCATTTCCTCATCGGTGACTTTCAGCCCCAACTTGGATGCCTCGCGCTCGATGATCTTGTTTTGAACGAACTGCCCCCAAACCTGGTCGCGAACCGATTGGAGCTGCTGGTCGTTGAGGTTGTCGATGCCCTGGGCCACTTTGAGGTAGTCGGTGAAGTCCTCCACCTCCTTTTGGAAATCCTGGGCATTCACTTTCTCTCCTAATACCTCACCGATTTGCTGGCGCTGGTTGTTCTTGGTTGTCTCGCAAGAACGGAACGCCTCCTCGGCGATGAAAGCGAAGAGGCCAAATCCGATGATGATAATCAGAATCGTACCTCTGCGTCTTATTCTTCCTAATACTGCCATTTTTTAATGTTGTTTATTTTGTTTTTATGTTTGTTGCTCGGTTGACGGGCGGTATATGTGGACCCGAAAAAGCGCACAAATTTACAAAGAAATTGAGAAATAAAAGAATTTTTCCATAGAAAATGCATTCTGCGCGCTATTTGTCGGCCACGACGAGGCGCACGAGCTCTATCTTAGTGGCCGAAGCCTTGATGATCTTAAAGCGGTACTTTCCTATGCTGACCACCTCGTTGAGCTTGGGAAAACTCTGATAGTAGTGGAGAATGAGTCCGCCAATGGTCATATACTCGTCGCTCTCTGGGAGCTGTAGGTTGAACCTGTCGTTCACCTTATCTATCTCAAGGCGGGCACTGAGGATGTAGGCCCCATCGTCGGTGTGCTTGGCCACATAGCTTTCGTTGTCGTGCTCGTCTTGAATGTCACCGAAAATCTCCTCAACAATGTCCTCCAAGGACACAAGCCCACTTGTGCCTCCGAACTCATCAACGACGATGCCGATGCTTTTTTTCTGCTGGAGGAAAATCTGCATGAGCTTGGGAGCCGACATGGTTTCGGGCACGAAGAGAATTTCGCGGATGCGGTCGTGCCAGTTGTCGATGTTGCGGAACATCTCAAGAGAGTGTATGTAGCCCACCACATGGTCGATGTCATCCTTGTAGACAATGATTTTACTGTTGCCGCTCTCGATGAACTTCTGCATCAGCTGGGGGGTGGGGCATGCGTATTCCACTGCGTTGATTTCTGTGCGCGGCACCATGCAGTCGCGCACCTTTGTATCGGAAAACTCCAACGCATTTTGGAATATCCTCACCTCATCCTCCACGTCGTCCTCATTCTGCGCATTGTCTATGCTTTTCTGAAGAATGTAGTCGAGGTCGACCTTGGAGAAGCCTTCATCGTCGTCGACTTGCACCTTCTTCACCCCGAACAATGCTAAGATGCCAGTGGAGACCATGGTGCAAAACTTGCTGATGGGCCAGAGCAGGACATAGAAGACGTAGGCCAAGGGCGAGAACACTGTGAGCAGGCGGTTGGGGTTGCTCTTGAAGAGAGTCTTGGGGAGGAACTCCCCCGTGAAGAGGATGATGAGGGTGGAGAGCAAGGTGTCGGCGGTGACGGTGAAGGCCGCATCGAGACCTCTAAAGATGGTGTGGTCGAAAAAGGCGGCAATGAGGATGCCATAGATGACCAACACCACATTGTTGCCCACGAGCATGGTGGATACGAAGCCGTTGGGATGGTTGTAGAAGGTGGAGAGGATGCGCTGGGTAAAGCCATTCTTGTCCTTGTCCATCTCGGCAAGCATCCGGTTGCTTGAGACGAAGGCTATCTCCATGCCCGAGAAGAAAGCGGAGAACATCATGGTCACCAATATACCAATAATAGTTAACGTCACTTTTCCAAAAGTTTATAGACAAACATTTCTTTTTCTATCTTTATAGTTTTCAACATCCCGTCCAGAGACTTCGCCTCTGTCTCAGTTGTGGGGAGCCACGGTGGAACGCGGGCGAGGCTGGGTCTGTGGCACAGTGGGCTGCACGCTGTCGGTGGAGCCTTGGGCGGATGGGGAAGGGGCAGCTCCACCCATGAGGTCGCCCCGGGAGAAAGAGCCGCTGGTGTTGGACACGAAATATCTCGTCATTTGTTCGTCACTCCGGAAATACCTTCCTTGCAAGGAACGGTCAGGGGTGATAAGGCGGGAGAATTTGTTGGAATAAAGCTCGTGCTTGTTCTCGTCCCAGAAAAGCTCCTCGGAGGAGAACCTCAGGCCAGACTTGGTGAGGATGCGCACTCGGCCGCGGAGTTCCCACAGCTTGTTCTTGTCGTAGTAATAAGCTGTGTCGCACTGGATATAGGAGTAGACGTTGAACTTCTCGTCAAACTGCGTGAGGAGCACCCCCTGGTCGAAAATGTAGCGCGACGGATTGAGATTGGGATTGACCACCCAACGCTCGGTGACAATGCGGTATTTGATGACACCCGAGTCGGAAATGAGTGTGTTGACCCCATAGCTCGTCATCAACGGCACGGAATCGCGCGCATGGATGGCGGGCGCGGTGTGTTCCACTTGCTCCTGGCAAGAGCCCATGGAGACCAGTGCGCACGCGGCGAAGAAGAGTGGAAATATGAATCTAAAACGAACCACTTTGCGGAAATTATTCTACCTTCCACTTTTGGAACCACTTCTCATTGAATGTCAGACCGATGTTGATGCGGAAGATGTTCTCCGAAATCAGACCATTGGCCGAGCTGTGGGCAAACTGAGCGCTGATATTGAGAAAGGAGCGGTTGTTGTATGAGTTGACGATGGGGATGCCAAAGCCCAAACTGCCGCTGATCTCGCTGGGGCCATCCTTGCCGTTCACCTTTATATAAGGAGTGGCGTAGGACACGCCGGCACGGTAGTGGATGCGCGAGAGCAGACTGCGGCTCGAGGGGTTGGGGAGAAAGTCGGTGCCGAGAGTGAACTGGTGGCGATCCTTGAAATAACTGTCGTTCATCACGTAGGAAACCTCCGTCTCCGATACCGTGCGATATTCGGGGAAAGCAACACTTCCCCACTTTTGCAGACTGTAGTCGACTCCAAGACGAAGACGGTTGTCGTGGTTGTAGAGCAAGCCTGCGCCAAAGGTGTGTGGAACTTCTAGTTCCAGACTTTTACCGCCCAAAACCAGAGAGTCGGAAACGCTGGTCTGTGAGTTGGTTGATATGACACGGCAGGTTGGTTCACCTCCAATCTTATGGCCCAAGCCGTAGGTGAGTCCGATGGTGAGCATGTTCTTCTTGTTCAGCCTCATGTCATATTGTATGCCCGCGCTCAAAGTGTAGCTGCGCACTTCCGCACTATAGCTTTTGGAGAGTGTGTTGGCATAGTTGTCACTATAGGAGTTGGTCACGGAACGGGATATGTTGCCCCAAAGGTAGCCCCCATTGACACCGATGGCAAAATGCTTGAATGGCGACCATCCCAAGCCGGCGTAGACCTGATGGAGTCCACCTGATCCTGAATAGCTGTTGGTGTAGCTGACGGAGTTGCGACCGTTGATATAGCCCGACGAAGAGTAGTTGTACCCCACATTAGTATAAGGTAGGATGCCGAAGCTCATACCCAAACGCCTGGCCAGCCGGAAACCGGCCACAGCATACTCGAAGTTGGCTTCTTTCACATTGCGTTTGGTGCCATTCTCGGAGAAGTTGGTGATTTGCCCGCTCAGTCCCATATCGAAAAGGAAGGTCAAGGAGTCAGTGTAGGCGTACGAAGCAGGATTGATGTAGTTGACTTGGTTGCCATCGTGGAAACCGATGGCCAAGCCGTTCATCCCGCGGTTGAACCCTGAAGCCTGTTGGGCAAGGGTGCCAAGGCCGAACTGGCTGTAGGGAGAGTTGGTGCCACTCTGTGCAAGTCCCTGTGCGGCGACAGAGGACAAGAATGCGGCAAACATTGCTTTGGCCAACCTTGCGTTGTGGCTTTCTCCAAGCGGTTTTATATGTATCTTCATCACTCTATTTTCGTGTTTAATGAGATAAATAACGATTTTCGTGCAAAATTATCAAAAAAATAAGAAATAAAAGAAGGATAAATGGGAAATTAAGTTTATTTTTGCATCGTGAAATGTTTTAAAGCACAATTGCGTATATGTTTGTTGTTGATATTCGGCTTGATGACTTGGCCTCTATCAGCAACCAATCAGGCAGAAGAGGGGCACCCTCGAATCAGCCTGCTCACCTGTGGCCCTGGCACGGAGGTGTACTCTCTCTATGGGCATACCGCCATCAGAATCCAGTCACCCCAGACAGGCGACATCGTAGTGAACTACGGTGTGTTCTCTTTCCAGCAGAAGAACTTCATCCTGCGCTTCGTCTTCGGCCTGACCGACTATCAGATGGGCATCGTTCCGTTCGACATATTCATGGAGGAATATCGCAGTGAGGGCAGGTGGGTGGTGGAGCAGCAGCTCAATATCACTCCTTCTGAGGCTGATAGAATCATTCAGGCGATAAACAAAAACTATGAGCCTCAATACCGCACCTACCGTTACAATTACTTTTACGACAACTGCACTACACGAGCCCGGGACATCCTTGTCAACAACTTGAATGGTACGGTTCAGTTCCCTGACAGCCATAAAGATACGTCATACCGTGAAATGATTCATTCAATGAACGGAGACCATCGTTGGGCGCGTTTCGGAAACGACATTCTCTTGGGCTTGAAATCAGACTTCAAGACCACCAGCGAGCAGCAGCAGTTTCTGCCAGAACATCTGATGGACGACTTTGACAAGGCAAAAATTGTCAGTGGGAAGTCGCAGCGGAGTCTTGTGGAAAACAAGACGCAGCTCCTTGCACCCCGTCAAATCCAACAAACGGACAATTTGTGGTTTACACCCCGTTTGTGCGCCATCTTGTTCGCCCTGGTTATGATGGCTGTCTGCTTCATAGGCAAGCGCCAACGACACTCGTTCTGGATGTTCGACATGCTGTGGCTGACAGCTGACGGATTGGCAGGACTCATCCTTTTCGCCATGATATTCTCCCAGCACCCCACGGTGAGTCTCAATCTGCAGATTCTCCTGCTCAACCCGCTATCGCTCATCTTCGGGTGGAAAGCCGCATTGGGATTGAGAAAAGGGATGGTACACTGGTATTTCAAATTCTACGCCCTCTGTCTGGCCTTGTTCTTCGTTGGCGGTATTTTTCAAGACTATGCAGAGGGAATGTTGATTTTGGCATTAGGTTTGCTGATAAGGGTTCTATATATTTTAAAGGAGAATGAATAAATACCTTGTCATACTGCTCGCAGTCCTCTCGTCGACCGAGTTGCAGGCCCAGAGTCTCAAGTCTGTGCCTAAGCTTGTGGTGGACATCACCATCGACCAACTGAGGAATGATCTTTTGGAGCAATATGCCTCGATGTATTCCCCCAACGGATTCAATAGACTCACCTCTCAAGGGGTGGTCTACGAATCGGCCAACTATCCATTCTCCCCCATCGACCCGGCTTCAGCCATCGCGTCGCTGTCGACAGGTTCCACCCCCCACTACAACAATATCGTTGGGACAAAATGGCTCAACCGCCTTACGCTACGTCCCACAGGATGTGTGGAAGACTCAAAGTATGGAGCCTCTCCCGCGAGACTTGCCACTTCGACTATCGGCGACGAGTTGAAAATATCCACCCAGGGAGCAGCCATCGTCTATGGTGTGGCTGAGAAACCGGAGTGGGCTGTGCTCTCGGCTGGCCACGCCGCAGATGCCGCCTTTTGGAAAGATGAGGTTACGAAGAAGTGGACCACCTCTTCTTATTATTCCTCAGACAGCAAGAAATGGATAGACTCTTACCAACGACTCTATGGTGAAGCACGACAAAACAACACCAACGAGGAAATATGCAAACTGGCCATAAACTGTGTGCGGTCGAAGGCCCTGGGGAGGGACGCTGTCACTGACTTCCTGTCAGTGACACTCTCAGCTGGTAACGAAATCAAGGCTGAGAGCAACTACTTGAGTCTGGATCGCACGTTGGCCGACTTCATCAGTCAGGTAGAAAGCGAGATTGGAAAGGACAATGTCCTCTTTATTGTCACAAGCACAGGCTGCGACGATGAAGTGAAGACCAACTATGCCGAATACAAGGTTCCAACCGGGGTGTTCTACATCAATCGTACGGCCAACTTGATGAACATTTATCTGAGTGCCATCTATGGACAGGGCCGTTACGTAGAGGGATGCTTTAGGAATGAAATCTTCCTCAACCGCCAACTTATTGACCAGAAGCATCTGAGTCTGGATGATGTTTTGGGCAGATCGCAAGAGTTCCTCTTCCAAAATTCGGGAGTACGGGATGTCTATACTTCCACCCAGCTTTTGCGTGGCGGCGACGACGTGGCAAAACTGCACTATGGCTATAATGCCGACAACAGCGGTGACATCATTGTCAACATCAATCCTGGATGGCAGCTCAACAATGAGGAGACGGGCGAGAACCATACCTTCCGTATGGGTACACTCTCGTTCCCCATCATCTTCTATGGCGCAGGCTTGCAGCATCAGCGTGTCGTCACCCCTGTCTCCGTTGATCGCATCGCGCCTACCATCGCCAAAGCCATCCGTATTAGGGCGCCAAACGCCTGCACAGCAGAGCCCTTGTTTTAGGCTCTGCGCCCTTGCCTTTTGGCAAGGATGTTGCTTTTCAACGACTTTTTATTGCACAAAGGGCGATTTTACGAGATTTATTTCGTAATTTTGCACAGGATTATTTTAAGAAAAAATAAAAATCAATATAAAATGAATTTCAACAAGTTTTTAAAGTCTTTGTTCGGAGACAAGAGTTCCCGAGACATGAAGCTGATTCAGCCGCTCGTGGAGAAAGTGAAAGCCAAATATCCGGAAATCAAGGCTCTGAGCAACGACGAACTGCGTGCCAAAACCAAAGAGATACAGAAATACGTACAAGACTCGGCACTTGAGGAGAAAAAGAAAATAGATGAGCTGAAGGCAAAGATTGAGGACACGCCCATCGACGACCGTGAACCCATCTTCAACGAGATAGACAAGTTGGAGAAAGAGGTGCTCGATAAATACGAAGTGGCTCTCAACGAAGTGATGCCCACCGCTTTCAGCATTGTGAAAGATACTGCCCGCCGTTTCACCGAGAATGAGGAGACCGTGGTGACGGCCACCGACTTCGACCGTGAACTGGCCGCCAACCCCAATAATGATTTCATTACCATCGACGGCGATAAGGCCATCTACCACAACGAATGGACTGCTGGAGGCAATAAGATAAAATGGAACATGATTCACTACGACGTCCAGCTCTTCGGTGGTATCGCTCTCCATCAAGGAAAAATTGCGGAAATGGCCACTGGTGAGGGCAAGACGCTCGTCGCCACATTGCCAGTGTTCCTCAATGCCCTGACAGGCAATGGTGTCCACATGGTCACAGTCAATGACTATTTGGCCAAGCGTGACTCCGAATGGATGGGGCCGCTCTATGAGTTCAATGGACTGTCGGTAGACTGTATCGACAAGCACCGTCCCAATTCTCCAGAGCGACGCAAAGCTTATCAGGCCGACATCACTTTTGGTACCAACAATGAGTTTGGCTTCGACTACCTGCGTGACAACATGGCACTCTCCCCCACCGACTTGGTGCAGCGCAAGCACAACTACGCTATCGTGGATGAGGTCGACTCTGTGTTGATTGACGATGCGCGTACTCCTCTTATCATTTCGGGCCCCGTGCCTCATGGCGAAGACCAGATGTATGAGGAATATCAACCGTTGGTGGAAAAACTCTTCGATGTTCAGCGTCGCCAAGCTACAGAGCTCTTGGCTGAAGCCAAACAGAAAATCTCTGCTGCCCAAAATGAGAAAGACCAGAAAAAAGCTCAGGCCTTGCAAGAGGAAGGCTTCTTGGCTCTTTATCGTTCCTATAAGGCACTGCCCAAAAACAAGCCTCTCATCAAGTTCCTCTCCGAAGAGGGCATCAAGGCGGGCATGTTGAAGACAGAGGAGTTCTACATGGCCAACAACAACCGTGAAATGCCCAAGGCTGTAGAACCTCTTTATTTCGTGGTGGAGGAGAAACAAAACTCTGCCAACCTGACCGACAAGGGTGCTGCTTGGCTGGCCAAGCAGACCAATGATCCAGACCTGTTTGTCTTGCCCGACATCACGGCGCAACTGTCAGACCTGGAAAGCCAACAGGGACTCTCCGATCAGGATCGCTTGGACAAGAAAGACGAACTCCTTAATAAATATAGTATCCAAAGTGACCGTGTTCATACGCTTCAGCAGTTGCTCAAAGCCTACACCATGTTCAACAAGGACGATGAATACGTCGTGATGGACGGTGAGGTGAAAATCGTCGATGAGCAGACAGGCCGTATCATGGAAGGCCGGCGCTGGAGCGATGGTCTCCACCAGGCAATAGAGGCCAAGGAACACGTAAAGGTAGAAGCAGCCACGCAGACTTTCGCAACCATTACGTTGCAGAACTACTTCCGCATGTATCACAAGTTGGCTGGTATGACGGGTACGGCATCTACAGAGGCTGGCGAGTTCTGGGACATCTATAAATTGGATGTGGTGGAGATACCCACCAACCGCCCCGTGCAGCGTATCGATATGGATGACCGCGTATACAAGACGGCACGCGAGAAATACCGTGCTGTCATCGATGAGATTGACGCTATGCGTGTAAAGGGCCGCCCCTGCTTGGTGGGTACCACATCGGTTGAGATTTCCGAATTGCTTAGTAAGATGCTCCAGATGCGCCATATTCCGCACAATGTGCTGAATGCCAAGCTGCATCAGCGTGAGGCCATGATCGTGGCGGAGGCTGGTCAAAGTGCCATGGGAACAGCATATAAGACCATGGACGACCAGGCTTTCAGTGACAAGTCTATCGCTATTATGCATCAGAACACGCTGAATCAGTCCAATGATGCGAGCCTTCATGGCGAGGTGACAAGCGACGAGCGTCTTTTGGGGGCCGTTACCATTGCCACCAACATGGCTGGTCGTGGTACGGATATCAAACTGTCTCCAGAAGTGAAGGAGGCTGGAGGCTTGGCTATCATCGGCACCGAACGTCACGAGAGCCGACGCGTTGACCGCCAGCTTCGCGGACGTGCCGGACGCCAGGGAGACCCTGGATCCTCTGTGTTCTATGTATCGCTCGAAGATAAGTTGATGCGCCTGTTCGCCTCTGAGCGTATAGCCAAGGTGATGGACCGCTTGGGCTTCCAGGAAGGCGACCGCCTTGACCACCCCATGATTTCAAGGAGTATTGAGCGCGCACAGAAGAAAGTTGAGGAGAACAACTTCGGTATCCGTAAGCATCTGCTCGAATATGATGATGTGATGAACAAGCAGCGAACCGTCATCTACGAGAAGCGTCGCCACGCCTTGATGGGTGAGCGTATCGGTATGGATATTGCCAACATCATTTGGGACCGTGTCGTCTGTATCATCGAGCGCAATGACTTCACAGGCGTGAAGGAGCAGTTCCTCAAAATCCTTGCCATGGAAGTGCCTTTCAGCGAAGACGAGTTTGTCAATACGCCAAAGGCCGACCTTGAGGAGCGTGCGTTCCAAGAGGCTATGGCTTCGTTCAAACGCAAGTCGGAGCGCATCCAGTCTGTCGTCTACCCTGTTGTCCAACAGGTGTACGAGACCCAGGGCGACCGCTTCAAATTCATTCAAATCCCCATCACAGATGGACGCATAGTGGTGAACCTGCGTGTAAATCTGGAAGAGGCCTACAACAATGAGGCCAAGAATGTGGTGAAGGAATTTGAGAAGAGCGTGATGCTCCATATCATTGACGACGATTGGAAAGAGAATCTCCGCCAGCTCGATGACCTCCGCCACAGTGTGCAGAACGCTTCCTACGAGCAGAAAGACCCGCTGGTTGTCTTCAAGCTTGAGAGTGCCAAAATTTGGGACCAGATGATAGACGATATGCACAACCGTATTGCCTCCATCTTGATGCGCGCTCAGGTAGCGGTGGACCAGGAAGGGCAAGAAGTGCGCGAGGCTGAGCCCGAGCAGCACGCTCAGCAATACACAGAGCAAAAGGCGAACCTTGACGAGAACGAAGAGGCTCAGCGCAAGGCGGCAAGTCAGGATACGCGTGAGGGGCAGCAGTCCCAGCGGCGTATGCCTTATGTGGCCCAGCACTTGCCGCGTCCCAACGACCCCTGTCCTTGCGGAAGTGGTAAGAAGTTCAAGAATTGCCATGGGCGAAACCTGCGTTAATTCAACCCTAATATATGATTAGAATCAATCAACTACAGAAACATTTCGGGGATAAGACAGCTGTCGATATCCCCGATTTGTTTATTGGACGGGGCGAAATCATCGGCCTCGTGGGAAACAATGGTGCGGGCAAGACTACGTTCTTCCGTTTGATGCTCGACTTGCTCAAGGCTGACCAGGGATCTGTTGTCTATTCCATGCCCACAGAGGAGTGTCTGCCAAGTGAGTCGCCAATCACCGATGTCAATCCCGCAGTATCTGAGGAGTGGAAGCACTTCACGGGAGCATATCTCGATGATGGCTTTCTTATTGATTTCCTCACTCCTGAAGAATACTTCAGTTTCATTGGTCAAACCTTCGGGCTGGACAAAAAGGAGATCAAGGAACGTGTGGACAGGTTTGCTTCCTTTACCAACTGGCAGGAATCAGAACTGAAAAAGCTCGTCCGAGACTTCTCTGCAGGCAACAAGCAAAAGATAGGAATCATTGCTGCCATGATGGGCGACCCCAAAGTGCTGCTGCTTGATGAACCTTTCAACTTTCTCGACCCTTCCTCTCAGAACTATCTTAAGAAGATGATTCAGGAATACAATGCCCGCACCCATGCCACCATTCTTGTAGCCAGCCACAACCTTCAACATACGATTGACATTTCTACAAGAATCCTGTTGATGGAAAATGGGAAAATCATTCGCAACCAAGCAAATGAAAATGAAGAGGCTCTAAGGGAAATCAACAATTATTTTAATGTATAGGCCGGTTCTAAAAATTAGGTTTAGAAGCCAAGCCGATACGGATACATGTTGTTTCGGTCGTCTTCTGCAAGATATCAAGTCTCAAAACGTCAAGTCTCATCGGTCGTGTAGCCCGCTACACTCCCTCTTCAA
>SAMEA3663095__coassemble_958_pt1 | contig 30947 bp, 16 predicted proteins | sample SAMEA3663095__metabat2_high_PE_012 | metagenome-assembled genome bin SAMEA3663095 (sample SAMEA3663095) | pig gut metagenome | biome: pig gut; feature: pig-associated habitat; material: faeces | place: France | collected 2012 | reverse complement strand
CCTCCTCACGCCGACTTGCTCTGGTCCAGCCGGCTCTTGGCCAGCTGAGTCTGGGCGTAGTCCTTCGTGACGACGAATGTCTTCTTGCGGCTCGAGGGCACCTCGAACATGGCGTCCATCATCACCGTCTCCACGATGGACCGCAGCCCACGGGCGCCAAGCTTGTACTCCACGGCCTTGTCGACGATGAAGTCGAGCGCGTCCTCGTCGAAAGTCAGCTCGATGCCATCCATCTTGAAGAGCTTCACATACTGCTTCACGATGGAGTTCTTGGGCTCCGTCAGGATGCGGTGGAGCGCGTCGCGGTCGAGCGGGTTCAGATAGGTGAGCACGGGCAGTCGGCCGATGATCTCGGGAATGAGGCCAAACGACTTGAGGTCTTGCGGAGTGACATACTTCATCATGTCGTTCTTGTCGATGCGCGCCACGTTCTGCACCGAGTTGTAGCCCACGGTGTGGGCGTTCATGCGCTGGGCGATGCGGCTCTCTATTCCGTCGAATGCTCCTCCGCAGATGAAGAGGATGTTGCGGGTGTCTACGTGGATGTAGTCTTGGTCGGGATGCTTGCGCCCTCCCTTTGGCGGCACGTTGACGATGGTGCCCTCAAGCAGCTTGAGCAGGCTCTGCTGCACGCCCTCTCCGCTCACGTCGCGCGTGATGCTGGGGTTGTCGCTCTTGCGGGCTATCTTGTCGATCTCGTCGATGAAGACGATGCCCCGCTCGGCGGCGGCCAAGTCGTAGTTGGCCACCTGGAGCAGGCGCGAGAGGATCGACTCCACGTCCTCGCCCACATATCCGGCCTCGGTGAACACCGTGGCGTCGACGATGGTGAACGGCACGTCGAGCAGCTTGGCGATGGTACGCGCCAGCAGGGTCTTGCCCGTGCCTGTGGAGCCCACCATGATGATGTTGCTCTTCTCTATCTCCACGCCGTCGTTGTCCTTGGGCTGCGAGAGGCGCTTGTAGTGGTTGTAGACGGCAACGGAGAGGAAGCGCTTGGCCTCATCTTGACCGATGACATACTGGTCGAGATAGTCCTTGATTTCCTTTGGCTTGGGAATCTTCTTCAGCTTGGGCTTGGCGGCCTTGGGCTTGGGCTGCTCCAGCGGGTCGGGCTCGTCGCCGTAGACGCCCGTAGACTTGCAGATGGCGTAGGCCTGGCGGGCGCAGTCCTCGCAGATGTAGCCATTCAACCCCGTAATCAGCAGCCCCACCTCACGCTCGGTGCGACCGCAAAACGAACATACCTTCTTATTTTGTGTGGGCATTTACTTCTTCCTTGTTAATACGCTGTCAATCATGCCATACTCCTTGGCCTCCTCGGCCGTCATCCAGTAGTTGCGGTCGGAGTCCTTCCACACCTTCTCGTAGGGCTGGTGGCTGTGGTTGGAGATGATGGTGTAGAGCTCTTTCTTGAACTTCTGAATCTCTCGGGCCTCGATCTCGATGTCGGAGGCTTGTCCCTGCACGCCGCCCAACGGCTGGTGGATCATCACCCGACTGTGGGGCAGGGCCGAGCGCTTGCCCTCCTGTCCGGCCACGAGCAGCACGGCGGCCATGGAGGCGGCCATGCCGGTGCAGATGGTGTCCACGTCGGAAGAGATGAACTGCATGGTGTCGTAGATGCCCAGTCCGGCGGTGACGCTTCCGCCCGGCGAGTTGATGTAGATGGAGATGTCCTTGCCCGGGTCGGCGGAGTCGAGATAAAGCAACTGCGCCTGGAGCGTGTTGGCGGTATAATCGTCGATCTCCGTGCCGAGGAAGATGATGCGGTCCATCATCAGGCGGGAGAAGACATCCATCTGGGTGACGTTGAGCTGCCGCTCCTCGAGGATGTAAGGGTTGAGATACTGTCCCTGCGCCTTGACCACGTCGTCGAGTGCCAGCCCATTCATGCCTAAATGCTGAGTGGCGAATCTTCTAAAATCATTATTCATTAATTTGTTCCTTTCTTTTAAAATGGGGATTTCATGCCTTCCCCACGGATAAAAAATAGAGGTTGTCCACTTCTTTTCTATCTTCGGAACACAAAGATAGCAAAAAAAGTCGACAACCTCTTATCTCTAAGAAGAATTTTTCAAAAAATCTTTGCCGTACTCGCTTGCCGGCAGGGAGGCCGCTTGCCCGCGGTCGCATCGGCAAGCGGGGGATCAAGCCTGGGCCTGATTGTTTTTCTCCTCCACCATCTTGTTGAAGTCGTCGAGGCTCACCTCCTTGTGGTTGAGGGTCACCACGGTCTTCAACTTGGCGGCGAGCTTCATGTCGAGGGCGCGGTTGGCGCAAGCCTCCACGAAGTCGCGGCGCTTCATCATGTCGTTGAGATACTTCTGCAGATACTCGTCGGGCAGGTTGGTCATGCCATACTGGGCAAACTGGGCGCGCGCGGTGTCGATGGCGATGGCCCTCACGTCCTCATCCTTGACCGTCACCTTGTTGGCGAGGGCAATCTTGTTGCGGATGAGGTCCCAGCGCAAAGCCTTCAAGCTTCCCTCGTAGCTGCGGTTGACAATGTCCTCGGGATTCTCCTTGTTGTCCTTGTCGGCCTTGACGTTCTCCACGAGGAGGCGCTTGAGCAGGGCATCGGGGAAGGTGAGCTCGCCCACCTTGTTCTCGGCATACGCGCGGAGGTCGACGACGAACTGGAATTCCTCGTCGCCCCGGAGCTGCTGTGAGAGGCCCTCCTTGATCTTGGCGCGGAACTCCTCCTCGCTCTTCACCTCGTCCTTGCCGTATATATTGTCGAAGAGTTCCTGGTTGACCTCAGCGGGGACGAAGCGCGTGATTTCCGTGATCTGGAACGTGAAGTCGCCCGTGTGGGCATTGGGGTCGCCCTCGTCGCCAAGGCGGAGGAGGCTTTTCACCTCAGCGTCGTTGTCGGGATAAGCCTTGCGGGGATTGAAGGTGATCACGTCGCCGAGCTTGGAGCCTTCGAATAGTTTCTTCTGGTCGTCCACCTTAATATATTGGGGCATGAGCGTGACGCCGCTCTCCACGATGCCGTTCTCGGTGAGCTCGCGCAGGTCGCCCTTGAGAATGTCGTTGGTGGTGGGGTCGTATTCCTTCACCGTATTGTCGCGGTGGCCATTGGAGCGCTGGAAGGCAGCCACCTGGCGGTCGATGAGCGCGTCGTCCACTTGGATGTCATAGTAGTCCACCGTGTCCTTGTCGTCGAGCTGGATGTCGAACTCAGGGGCCACGGCGATGTCGAACATGAAAGTATAGGGAGCCTCCTTCTCAATTTCCACAGGCTGCTGCTTCTCGGATGGCAGGGGGCGGCCCAGCATGTCTATCTTGTTGTCTTGGATATACTTGTTGAGAGTGTCGCTCACCAACGAGTCCACGGCATCCATCTTGGCAGAGAGTCCAAACTGTTTCTTGATGATACCCATAGGCGCGCATCCGGGGCGGAAGCCGTTGATGTTGGCGCGCTTGCGGTAGTCCTTGAGTTTCTTCTCCACATCATTTTTGAAGTCCTCTTCTTCGACGGTAATCGTCAACAGGCCGTTGACTTTGTCAGGGTTTTCAAATGATACTTTCATTCCTTATTATTGTTTATCTGTTATTTGTTATTGATTTTCAGTCTTACGTCGGCCTTGCAGCCTATTAGCCACTGATTATGAACGAAGTGCAAAGTTACGGTTTTTTGGCCGTTTCACCTAACATAAATAGGAAAAATTTATTTTTTTAACTAACAAGGGCGCGGTTTGGAAGTGCCGCGACATTGCGTCTTCAGAATTATTTAGTAGCTTGGCAAACGCTTCTTAGGCTGCAAACCAAAGTATATGCATCCTTAATCTTTGGGAACATCTCGAAGAGTCTTTTTGCACGCATTCTTGCACTTAGAGCAGAAATATCACTACCAATCGATAAGCTTTCCATGCTTTATTCTTTAATTAAAAATAAATCATTTATTTTTGCGTTTGAATCATTAAAAAAGAATAGTGATGGCAAAGAAAATCAATCGCATCAAGGTGGTGCTCGTAGAGAAAGGAGTCACAAGCAAATGGCTTGCGGAGCAACTTGGCAAGAATGTCTCTACGGTGTCAAAATGGTGTACCAACGACAACCAGCCCAATCTGGAGACGTTGCTTTTGATAGCGCGGCTGCTGAGCGTGGAAGTGCAGGACTTGATAGTCAAGGATGCTGAGATATAACAAGTTTTTTACGACTTGTGCAGAAACAATGCACTCGTTACAACTATTTTTGCGCACGCTCATTTATGAATGGTATAAAGAATATTGATACACAACAATGGCAAACGACGTTGACATCAGTGAGAATGACCTTCTCCGCTCGCATCCCGAAGTGCTCAGGAAGCTGCTTCTCGATCACACCACCCACAAGAACATCTTCTGGGCTACCGACTCGTATGCGCATCTTGGCGAGGGCTTTGGCTTCGATGACGAGATTACTGTGGAGCATATCACGGGTGAGAACGGTCTGGTGATACAGCCTCGTGCCGTGAAGGCTGCCGAGGTGCAGACGCAGCGAGCCAAGGACATGGCGGAGGTATTCACCCCTTCGTGGATATGCAACGCACAGAACAATTTGGTGGACAGTGAGTGGTTTGGGCGCACCAACGTGTTCAACCATGAGAACAACGACCATTCGTGGACTCCCACTGAAGGGAAGATTGTCTTTCCCGAAGGGAAGACATGGCGAGACTACATCCTCGACAACCGTTTGGAGATGACGTGCGGTGAGGCTCCCTACCTCGTCAGTCGCTACGATTCGGTGACGGGGTTGCCCATCAATTCGCTCAACCATCGCATCGGCATCCTTGACCGTAAGTTGCGCATCGTGAGCGAAAACACGGAGACCTCCGGCGAATGGCTCAAAGCTGCCAAGGAAGCCTTGTGCTCCACATACGGCTTTGAGTGGCAAGGCGACAGCCTGCTGTTGGCTCGCGAGGCGGTGTTCTACACCTTCTGCGACTACTACGAGGCGAAGTTTCACAAGCCTGTGCCGGAGAAGTCGCTCGAAGGCATGGCATATATCATCTCGTGGAACCTCTGGCAGATGGACGGCTTGCGGCTTGTCATCCCAGGCTCGTGCAACAAGGTGTTTCAGCCCAGTATGTTCGGAGAACCCGAAAAGATAGAGTGTCCAGGTTGCAAACGCGGTTCCATGGACGGACACATCGGCATACGCTGCCGCATACGCGACTGGCGATACAGCGGAAAAGACAAGGAGAAAGAGCGACCTTATTTCTCCACATTCGTGTTAAACAACAAGAAAAAGTAACACATAATATATATAGGCTTATGGCGGTATATACTACTATTGAGGCGGTGAAGCCCAAGCTGCGCACTGGGCTCCTCGACGAAGGCGGCATCGAGCTGCGCGATGAGCAGGAGCGGGCTGTGGGCGAGGCGATGAAATACTTCAAGCGGCACAAAAAGCATGATCGCTTCCTCTGGAACGCCAAGATGCGTTTCGGAAAGACCATCTGCGCCCTTGAACTCGCCAAGCGCATGGGTGCGTTGCAGGGCGACGACAGGGTGAGCCGCACCATCATCGTCACCCACCGCCCCGTTGTGAACGACTCGTGGAAGGAGGACTTTCAAAAGGTGTTCGGCGAGGACTGCACGTCGTGCCACTACGGCACCAAGTTTGACGACACCGCCGAGGGCGATTTCTATGCCCTCGACCGTGCGGTGGCAGTTGGCAAGCATTTCGTGTTCTTCGCCTCCATGCAGTATCTGCGCCGTTCCAAACTCGTGGGCGGCGGCAACGACGAGCAGCTGAAGGCTGACATCCTATCCGCCGACTGGGATCTCGTGGTGGTGGATGAGGCGCACGAAGGCACACGCACCGAACTGGGACAGCGGGTCATCGACTTGCTCACACAGCACGACCACACCCGTGCGCTCCATCTCTCGGGCACTCCGTTCAACCTTTATGAGGACTTTTCCGACGACCAGATCTACACCTGGGACTACATCAAGGAACAGACCGCCAAGCGACAATGGCCATCCCTCCATCCGCAAGAACCAGCGGAGAACAACCCCTACCGCGAACTGCCCGACATGGAGATACGCACCTATGACCTGGGCCGCCTCGTGAAGGCAGACCTCGGTGAGGATGCCACCTTCCAGTTCAAGGAGTTCTTCCGCACCAAGCAGGGCAACGACGTTCCCAAGGAGGAGCGTGGACGCTTTGTGCATGAGGATGCCGTCAGGGAGTTTCTCGACCTGATGTGTACCGAGGACGAGGAGAGCCACTACCCCTTCTCCACCGACGAATACCGTACCTCGTTCAACCATACGCTTTGGGTGCTGCCTGGCGTAAAGGAGGCGAAGGCTCTGGAACGGTTGCTCCGCGACCACGAGGCGTTTGGCGGCTTCGATGCCATCGTCAACGTGGCTGGTAACAGCGAGAACGACGAGATGCGGCAGGATGCGCTCGATAGAGTGAAGAAGGCCATCGGTGCCGTGCCCGAGCAGACCTACACCATCACCATTTCCTGTGGCCGACTGACCACGGGTGTCACCGTGCGCCCATGGACTGCCGTGTTCTATCTGAAGGGTTCGGAGAACACCTCCGCTGCCACCTATATGCAGACCATCTTCCGTGTGCAGTCGCCTTACACCTATAAGGATGAGAACGGTGAGACGAGGATGAAGACCAAGTGCTATGTCTTCGACTTCGCCCCCGACCGTTCGCTGAAGATGGTGGCAGAGACCGCCAAGTTTGCCACGCTCACGCAGAAGCAGAAGCAGTATGCCTCGGCTGCCACCACTCGCGAGAAGGACATCGAGAACATGGAACAGTTTCTCTCCTTCTGCCCGGTCATCGCCATGCAGGGCGGCAAGATGGTGGAGTTTCGTGCCGACAGACTCTTCGAGCAGTTGGAGCATGTGTATGTGGACCGTGTGGTGCGCAATGGCTTCAACGACAACTCGCTCTATGACATACGCCAGCTGATGCAACTCGACCCCGAGGAAATTAAGAATCTCGACACACTCGGCGTGGAGATCGGCAAGACCACCAATATGGAAAAGCCCAAGCGGGCCAAGACCATCGACATGGCGAAGAACCAACTCTCCGACACGCAGAAGGCTGCCTTGAAGCGTGCCAAGGACAAGGAGCGCAATGGCAAACCGCTCACCGAGGAGGAGCGTGCCACCAAGGAGACGGAGAAGAAACGCCGTGACGAGGAGCGCAAGGAGCGCGACAACCGAATTACCATTCTCCGTGGCATTTCGCTGCGAATACCGTTGATGATGTATGGTGCGAAGATTGACGATGAAGACGAGGGCATCACGCTCGAGAACTTCACTCGCATCATCGATGCCGACTCATGGGCGGAGTTCATGCCCAAGGGGGTAACCAAGGCCGACTTCAACAAGTTTCGCAAGTGCTACAACGCCACGGTGTTCGTGGCTGCCGGCAAACGCTACCGCCAGTTGGCTCGCGAGGCCGACCGTATGCATGTGGATGAGCGTGTGCGCCGCATCAGCGACATTTTTTCTTATTTCCACAACCCGGATAAGGAGACGGTGCTCACGCAGTGGCGTGTGGTGAACATGCACATGAGCGACACATTGGGCGGCTACACGTTCTTCAACGAGCGGTTCGACGGACCTTGCGAGCGTGAGGTGACAGCCACCAACGGACAGCTCTTCGAGTGGGTGACTACCGATGAGCCTCGCTTCGTGGATCGTGGCGAGGTGACACGCACGGTGTTTGCCAGCGACTCGAAGATATTGGAAATCAACTCCAAGACAGGGCTCTATCCACTCTATGTGGCTTACTCGCTCTACCGCCAGCGCAAGAAGGATTTTGAGGCGACGGGCGGTCTCATCGACGACCCCGACAACTATAGCGTGGAGGAGGAACAGGTGATTTGGGACGACATCCTCGCCAACAATGTCTATGTCATCTGCAACACCCCCATGGCGCGCCGCATCACCGAGCGCACCTTGCTCGGCTTCCGCAAGCTCAACATGCGTGAGGGCAACGAGCGTCTAAACATCAAATCAGAACAACTCATCCGCCGTGCCACCGATGACCGCGAGGCACTCATCAGCGACCTCCTCTCCGAGGGGTTCTGGCATGGCGACAAACGAAATAAAAACACCATGAAATTTGGAGCTGTGGTGGGAAACCCGCCGTATCAAGTGGTAAACAAAGGAAATGGCAATGGTGCAGCCCCTATATACCACACCTTCATAGATATTGCACGTGCTGTTAGCCCCCGTGGCACATTGATTCATCCTGCCCGCTTCTTATTTAATGCAGGTAAAACTCCTAAGGATTGGAATCAGCAGTTCCTTAATGACCCTCACGTTAAGGTAATGGATTATTGGGCAAGCAGTATGGAGGTTTTTCCCACAGCAGATGTAAAAGGAGACATTGTTGTAACCTATTGGGACAGAAACAAAGATTTTGGTGCTATCGGCTTTTTCTCTGCCTATGATGAGCTACATTCCATCTTACGGAAAGTTAAAAGTTTCAAGGAAACAGCATTCTCGTCCATCGTTGCCCCAAGAGAGCTGTACAGCATAACGGAGGAACTTTACAAAGAGCATCCTGAAATGGAAGGAAGACAAAGTAAGGGACACAGGCTCAGCTTAGGTGCAAACATCTTTGAAGTGTTTCCCGATTTGTTTGAAGACGATTATGAGAACATTCTGTTTGAAGGAAAGGCCAAGATTTATGGAAGATATGAGAATCGTAGATGCTACAAATGGATAAAGGACACTTACATCACGCATCCCGACAATTATAAATGCTTCAAGGTGGTAATACCTGAAGCCAATGACTCAGGAGCCATTGGCGAAGTACTGAGCACGCCGATTGTCGGTGAGCCGATTGTCGGCTACTCCGACACTTTTCTTGGTGTTGGCTGCTTTGACACAAATGAAGAAGCTGAGGCTTGTATGAAATACATCAAGACCAAATTTGCCAGAACGATGCTCGGCACATTGAAAGCAACTCAACACAATCCAGGAGACACTTGGACCAACGTCCCTCTCCAGGACTTTACGTCTCACAGCGACATAAATTGGGGGGCAAATTGCGAACATAGACCAGCAGCTCTACCGCAAGTACGGCTTGTCGGCTGACGAGATTGCCTTCATAGAGAAGATGATCAAGCCGATGGAGTAAGCGTTAGCAGAGAGTATATATATATATAAGAAAAGGTGTTAGATTCATAACCGCCAATAGAGAATAGATATGACGCAAGAAGAGATAAAAGACATGATGCTCTACGGTGAACGCATCAACGTGGAATATAAAGAGGCGTTCAACGAACTTCCCAAATCTTTTTGGGAAACCTACTCCTCGTTCGCCAATACAATTGGCGGACAGATAGTGCTTGGCATAAAAGAGCATCGCACAAAATTGACCCTGCAAGAACGTTTCGAAATACAGGGGGTAAACAATGCCGACAAAATACTGAAGACCCTGTGGGACACCGTGAACAGTGACAAGGTGAGCCGGAACATTCTGCTCGATGAGAATGTGGAAACGATTGACTATGACGGCAAACAACTCATAGTTGTCACAATTCCTATGGCCAACTATACTGAACGCCCAATCTACATAAACCGAAACATTCTTGGAGGAGCATATAAACGCAACTACGAGGGCGACTACCATTGCACCGATGATGAAGTGAGAGCGATGTTGCGTGATGCCAACGAAAACGGCAACGACGGGGCTTTGGTGGACAACTACACCATGGATGACATTGACTTGCCAACACTTCACGCCTACAGGAACAGGTTTGAGGTGCGTAATGTAGACCATGTGTTCAACCAACTGGATGACAAGGAATTCTTGAAGAACATGGGCGGATACACTATCGATCGCAACACCAAGCGCGAAGGACTCACTGTGGCAGGACTCCTGATGTTTGGCAAGGGGCTGCCTGTGCGTGAACGTTTCGACAATCTTCGCATGGACTACATAGACCAGACCAATCTGGTAGGAGAGAGCAGATGGAGCGACCGATTGACGTATGATGGCACTTGGGAAAACAACTTGTTCAATTTCTTCACCCGCGTGATACCTAAACTCACAGCCGATCTAAAACGCCCATTCAAACTTGAAGGGATGGAACGTGTGGATGACACCCCCGTACATAAAGCTGTGCGCGAGGGACTTACCAATATGATCATCCACGCCGACCTGCTCATAACAGGAGTGCTGAAGGTGGTAAAAAAGAACAACGGAATGTTGTTCTCTAATCCTGGTTCACTGAAACTTCCTATTGAAGACATCAAACGAGGAGGCAACTCAAAAGCGCGCAACCCCAGAATACAGAATATGTTGCGAATGGTTGGCTTTGGCGATAATATCGGCAGCGGATATCCTACGATATTAAAAGCTTGGAGCGAACAGAATTGGCGTTGTCCGACATTACTTGACCGCAGCGAGCTGAGGCAAGTTGACCTCACTCTGCCCATGATCAGCCTCTTGCCTGAGCAAACGCTCCTCGAAATGCAACAGGCTATCGGTAAGAATGAGTATGCACGGTTGTCTGCCAACGAGCAATTGACCTTGGCTTATGTGTGGAATGGCGACGAAATAAGCAACACCATATTGCAGCAACTCTTGTCGCTCAACTCTATTGAAGCCGGTCGACTGCTCCATAATTTGGTGGACAAAGGCTTGCTGACACAGGACAGCAAGGGCCGCTGGACCACTTATAAAGTATGTAGGGAAAAAGACAAAAGCGAGGAAAGAAGCGATAAAGGCGAGGAAAGAAAAGATAAAAGCGAGGAAAGAAGCGACAAAAGCGAGGAAAGAAGCGACAAAAGGAATTTACTCAACCTTTCTCCTATTGAAACACAGGTTCTAAGGTTGATACAGCAAGACAAAAAGGTGACTTATGAGTCGATTGGCAAGGAATTGACAATTGGGCAAACCAAGGTGTACAAAGTGTTAGGCCATTTAAAAGAACTGAACGTCATTGAACGAATTGGCGGACGCACCCACGGACACTGGCACATTTTGCTGGCAGACATTTCAAGAGAGAACGAAATTCAGCAAACAGATAAGCAAAGATGATAAGCTCTATAAACAATAAGACATGGCACAATTCAAGATAGGAGACCCGGTGGTCAAGATAGACAGCGACGCTCACGGCACGGTGATAAATGTGAGGAGCGGCAGAGGAAGAGTGGTATACACCGTAGTGTTTGGCGACGGCACGCAATCAACCGTGCTGGAGCCAGACCTTCGTGCGGATTTTGATGTGAGCGACCCCTTTGAACGATGCAAAAATGGCATATTCGGTAGTTATTCCGACTACTCGAAAAAAAACACAACGTTTAAGATCAAGAACTCCAACAATTCCACTATCTCATCACTCAAAGCGTCGCGAACCTTGTTTCGGGCCTATCAGTTCAAGCCATTGTTGAAATTTCTCAATTCTCCTAACCGCCGCTTGCTTGTAGCTGACGAGGTGGGACTCGGTAAGACTATCGAGGCGGGGCATATCATGCTCGAACTAAAAGCTCGCAAGGAACTGCGCAACGTACTTATCGTATGCCCCAAGTCGCTCCAAGAGAAATGGAAAGCAGAACTATATGAGAAATTCGGACTAACATTCAAGATTGTAGATACCGCCAAGGAACTCATCAACGACCTCAATGCCAAGACAGGTACGGTGAGAGCCATCGTGAACTATGAGAAAATTCGTGGACGTAAAAGCAAGGGAAAAGAAGATGGAACGAAAAAGGACAAAATGCCCAATACGCTGATAGAATATCTCATGGAGCATCCGCAGCGTTTCAGCATGGTACTTTGCGACGAGGCACACAAGATGCGCAACCGTGAGACGCAGACCTACAAGGGAGCAGAAGTGTTGATGAACCTTGCCGACACGGCACTCTTCCTGACAGCCACCCCTGTGATGATAAGCCAGGAGAATCTCTACAACCTTTTGCACTTGTTGGACAACTCGCGCTTCTTCCGCTACGACATCTTCGAGAACCGTATGGCAGAAAACCGTCCGTTCATCAAAGCCCTTTCGCAAGTGAACAACAATGTTCCGCTTAAAAAAATTAAGGAGCAATTGTTGATGTCGGAAGTGAAGCAGCACTATTACTCCAATGAACAAGAAATATTTTCCGAACACACAACCATTCATGATATATTTAAGGAAGACCCTATCTTTCAGGAAATCATGGACTTGTGCGATGGTGAAGACAATACCAAGGTAAGGGCACGTTTGCAATACCTTTTCTCGTCCATGAGTATGATGAATAGCGTGTTCTCTCGCACCAGAAAGCGTGAGGTGACTACAGACTTTTCGCAGACCGAACGTAAGCCGCATCCTGTGAAAATAGACCTTACTCCCGACGAGCAAGAGGTATTTGACGAATGCATCGACCAATATGCAGACGACAATTCATATACGGATGAATGGGGAGATGACCATCTGACTCAGGGAGGAGCTTTGGGGTTAGTGCAAAAGAAGCGTATGATTGCCAGTAGTGTATGGGCATATACCAACGACGATAGCGATTTGGAGCGTGGTTATGATGCCTATGCAGATTGTCGTGATGCCAAGGTGGAAAAATTGCTGGAAGTAATCAAGGAGGTGTTTGCCAATGGTACACACAAGTTAATCGTGTTCGCCCTTTTCCGCAAAACACTTCGCTACCTACAGATACGCCTGAAAAAGGCAGGTTACAACGCTGTGGTGATACATGGACAGATAAACAACCGCGATGAAATACTACAACAGTTCAAGACGAATGACAATATCCAGATACTACTGTCTTCCGAGGTGGGTAGTGAAGGTCTTGATATGCAGTTCTGCAACTCCATGGTCAACTACGATCTGCCATGGAATCCCATGGTGGTGGAACAACGTATCGGTCGTATTGACCGTTTCGGACAGAAGAGTCCTGTTGTGAATATCTACAACTTCATCGTTGCAGGTTCCATTCAGGAAGAAATTTACATCCGTTTGCTGGAACGCATTGGAATTTTCCAAGGCACTGTAGGCGATATGGAAGCCATCCTTGATGCCGAAATACATTATGACGGTGAGGAGATGACCATCCAAAAGGTTTACTCCAAAATGGAAAAGGAGTTTTTCACCAAGCAACTTACGCAGCAGGAAAGGGAGAAGAAAATTGCTGAGGTGGAACAGGCCATTGCCAACGAGAAGGAACATTTACAACACCTGCAGGAGGGGTTGAGCAACACCTTGACAAATGATGCTTACTTCCGGGATGAGATAAGTCGCATACTCAATAATAACTCGTATGTGACAAAGGAAGAGTTGCAAAATTTCATGATGGCAGCCATCCGACAAAAGCTCACCACTTGCAATATGGACAAGATAAAAGAAGATGTATGGGAGTTTAAGATACCAGTGAGTCAACCCTCTGTGCTCAAGAACTTCCTAACACAATATTGTCCGTTAAATGACGAGTACAGCATTAGTCTCAACCAGTTTAAGCGCAAGATAGATGACAAGTTGAAATTCCTTATCACGTTCAGTCAAGATGTTGCCTTCGATGATCGTAGCATCTATTATCTGAACATCTATCATCCCATGATACAAGCTTGCCTGAAGTTCTTCGAGGAAAATGCCGACGAAACAAAGACATCGTTCAGTTATTCCCTGTGTGCCGACGGACTACTCCAAGAGGGTGCACGCTATTATATGGGTATCTATGAGATAGACTCGCAGCGCATGGTGCAAGGCGTAAAGAAGAAAAATTCCGTATTGCTTCCCGTTGTGTTTAATCTCCAAACTGACAGGATTGAGGAAAACCAGGATGTCATCGACCGGATATACCGCCGTTCGCAAGTGGAAGGAGCAGAACACAATGCCACCAACGAGGACATCAAGGCAGAAACGATAGACAATATGAGCTATGATTTCGCCGAATATGTAAGCGGAGAGATTCGGTCACGTCTGGAAGAGGAGAAACGTCAGACGGAAAGCGACCGTCAGCGAAATGAGCAACAGACAAAAGAATACTACAAGTCGCGCATTGCAGGATTTGAAGCGACGATAAAAGAAGAATCGTGGAAGCTGGAGTGGGACATCGATGACAAGGAGCGCCTCGCTACAACCAGACGCGTGCAACTGGCAAAAAACCAGATAGGCATTCTTGAACGAGAACGCGACGAGCGTCTTGCGCGTATCAATGAAGACAGACAGGTACAAATGCAGGACAAATTAATTTCGCTAAATCTGATAACAATCATATAAGCAACATTATAACAAGGTAGGGCATGATAACAGTTGGACTGGATTTCGGAACTCACCAAAGCAAGGTGTGTATCGAACAAAAGGAGGGGGCAGAATTGAGCTATGAGTTCTTCAGGTTCGAGGATGCGGACGGCAAGAAACAATTCACTTTGCCCAGTATTATTCATGTGGATAGTAGTGGGCATATGACTTATGGTTATTTGCCCAACAAGTTGAAGAGAGGCAAGATTATCCGCTACTTCAAGCAAGCCACTTTCACAAGCGTTGGAAACTTCCCACAAACTGAAGCCATCAATTATTCTATATGGTACATGGCCTACATATTGTTTGAGCTGGAAGAACTTTTTGGACAAGATTTTGCCATCCAGATGGGTGTTCCTTCTGATGGAACGAGCCATAGAAAACGCCAACAGCTGGCCGTCAGAATATTGTTAAGTGCATACAGATTGGTAGAGGAAGTCTTTGAAAACGATAAAGAATCGTTCTTGAAGGCTACCATATCAGAATTGAAGACAGTCACCAAGTTGCTGCCATACAGCGATGATAAGAAAGAGGAATATGGCATCCTTATTTTCCCAGAGGCTTATGCTTGCCTAATGCCCCTTGTCAAGTCGCAGAAGATAGCTACAGGAATGTCCTTGATGGTTGATATAGGCGGTGGTACCACGGATATTTCGTTCTTTACAATAGAGAAAGGAAAGCCACAGGTATATCGTTTCTATTCTATCAACAAAGGATTGAATTATCTTACAGAAGCAGACGCAACGAATGATACACGACATGATTCCAATGTGAAAGACTTTAGCGAAATCAATGCTGAACGTCAATGTGCCTTTTCCTCTGAGTTGAATCAAATCTGCATCAATTTAAAGGATGCATTGAAAAAAGAGTTCAAGATGCAAAGCGAATTGCCTATCCAAAGACTCACAGACGCTCTAAGTGCTCGACCTTTAGTTTATTCAGGGGGTGGTAGTACGTTTGGAAAACTTCGTCAGCCACATTTGGGATTCAAGGACATTATCCATATTTCAGAAAAAGAGTGGCATTCCGAGGTAATGAAGGACATGGAGACCATAAATGCAATGAAATTATGCCCAATTCTCTCTACTGCCTATGGGTTGTCTATCAGTGTTACTGATGACAAAATCAGATGCAAACCTTTCCGTGATATATTTGATGAAGTACGGAAATGGACTGTAGAAAAAAAGCCGAAAAAGTATGTATATGGCGGAAGCATCAGTTCTGATGGTTTCGATTATGGAACAGATTATGACGCATTGAAATAACGTATGGCAGACATCGACACAAAAAACAAACTGAAGACCTTCCTTCTCCGCACGAGACGGAAGACGGAGGGACAAGGCGAGGCGGTAATCCGCTTTGCAGAGGATGTCTTGCCCCTTTTCGTTCGCAAATATCTTGATGCAGACTTTGAGGACATTTACTCCCAGACGAGACACGAGGTATATGCCAACTGGAGGGAGAGCGTCTTCGACATTTCTGAGGCAAACAAAGAAAATGTTGCTGCCGATGACCAATATACAGAGACGTTGAAGCTGCTTGCCGACTTCTATGACTCTACCACATTCAAAGGCAAACAGAAAGCCATACTAACTGAGTTTGAAAAGACAAGCAAGAAGACCATTGCAAAGAAACAAACGAAGAAAGACATACCGCAACCTGACCCTCTGTTGCCAGAACAAGACGGACAGGAAGAAATGACGGAGGGAAAAATAAGACAGGTGAACGTGACAAGGCACGAGCGCAACCAACGATTGCGACAACTGTGTCTGGCGCATTTCGGCTATGTATGCCAAGTTTGTGGAATGGACTTCGAGTCGCGCTATGGGGCGATAGGCAAAGACTTCATAGAGGTTCATCATCTCAACCCGATAGCAAACACCGACGGCGAACATGCCCTTGACCCCGAGCAAGGTCTGGTGCCGCTCTGTAGCAACTGCCACTCCATGATACATCGTGGAGGAAAAGACGGCAAACCCATGACCCTCCGGGAACTCAAAGAGATTTATCAAACGCATAACGACAAAAAAAGATGGCCGATGAACTAAGAAATATACTGGAGCGATTCAACCCCGACGAACCTTATGTTTGGCGGTTGCATCTTGACGATGAGACCTACCAATTGTTGGAAGCCTACATCGCCGCGAAAAGTGCGTCCATGAGCAAGGACATCACGGAAAGCGACGCACGTCTTGTTATCGTTTACTTGGCGGAATGGTACAGGCGCATATACAAAGGTTCGGAAACGGGACAGACCAATGCTGCCGATGATATAGATTTAAAAAGAGTGTGGAAGGCATCTGGCATCCGAGCCGACCGCTATGTCTATCAAACAGAAGCCGGCACACGGCTTTGGAAATACTCCATCTATGTGTTGGGGGGACTTGCCGTGCGCCACGAGTTGGGTAGGCACGACAACGGACGCTTCCTAAAAGCACTCTGCCGCCTGTTTCACGGTGAGGACTCCACACTCGAAAATCTGGACGATGAAAGCCGTGCCGTGGCCTTCCGACAGTCGATAGCCAGAGAACATAGCTTGTATGAGTATCTGAAAGAAATACTTGACGGTACGGGTGAGCAACACCGTGACAAGGAGACATTGGCTCTGATGGATGCCATCCGCACCGCCAACGACGAGGTGTTGCGCAAGAAATTCACTCTGGAATGGATTGTAGTATACCAACCCGCTTCGCCCTATATGAAGCGGATGCTTCGGATAGTCCTAAAGCCTGAACAAATAGGAGGCGGACTGCATCAATATCTACGTTTCGACCGTCTTCGTGTTTGGGGAGTCTCAAACCCTGAAAGGTTGCGCAACATCTTCATTGGCATCCGATGGAGAAACGGCGATGAGTGCGTACAGGATTTGGACAAGCAGAATCCACTCCTTGTATTATCCAACACCACCAATGGCTTTGTGACCTGGGGCGCAGAGGAACGAGTTGCTACAGAACGCAACATCCCTGTAGAGACATTCACCCATCTCGATATTGTGGCATACGACAATCTGGGCAACGAGTGGATCGCACAGACGGAAGAGGCGGCATCGTGGATGCAATTGTGGCGCATGACTGATAGCTACGACCGCTGGACCAGCAAGCAACAATCACAGCATGCTAGCGCCGTGGTGTTTGCAAACGATTGGCACAGCACGACTCCTGCTGATATGCAAAAAGTATTCAAAGACAAAACAGGAAATACAGGAGCCTCATGGAGCTGGTGCTACATCCAAAATGACATTACACTTACCGACAGCAAGGGGCAGTCTATAACGCTCTACAACAGAAACGGATACGACCAGGTGTTTGCCGTACTGCACAAAGACACGATATGCTACAAGGAAGGTGGACTTGTGACGATATGGCAAGAGGACGAAGAGGAAGGCCTGATTGAAGAACGCTATCCGCTTATATTCGGACGGGACGACCTACATGTGCGCCACTTCCGCACAAAGGATGCCATTACAGAGGCAGAGATGGATTCGGAAGAGACGTGCCACGATGTGCAGTTCAAGCATAACGGACGGTATGAAGATTGGACAGAAGCCAATCATCCGCACTACGGATTGGTACAACTTCGCATCACGGAAAAGAATATAGTCTATCGCATGACAGCCTACTATTTGAACGGTCTCATCCGCCGATGCTTCGACACCGCCACCATATTATACAAGGACTTGGACGGAAAAAAACAGGTTTACCAAGACCATATAGAAAAAGGTGGACAACCAATAGAACCTACCGTGACATTGCGCATAGGTAACTGTGAAGTGGAAGTTTACCGGCCTACCTTGACAAAGGAACTCTATCTTGATGGAAAGGTTTGGAAATACATCGAAGATGGCGAAGAGTTTACGTTGCCTTGGATATACAAAGACCGCATACGGATAGCGGATTTCAGCACACAAGGCTTCCGCCAGTATGAGTGCAGCAATATGGTTTCACCATTCGCAACCTTTGACAAATCTGAAGACAACCAAGCCTTGTATCATCTGAGCAAGCGAACCTGGTGGGATGCCATGACGTTTGATGCAGACGCACCACAATGGTTGAGGATATGCTTGGCTAAGGATTCATCTAAGCCAAGGACTGAGTTGCCCTTGTTGAAGTGGAACATCTATCAAGACAAAGACCCACAACCTTTTGTCTATGAGGATGGTTATCAGAAGCAGAAAGGCGAAGTGATATTCATGGATGCACACAAGCCAGATGCAGACCTCGACTTTTTCTATACCGAACCGGGACGACCGGATGTGTTCGGCGGAAAGAAGACAAAGGGTATCGAGCTGAAATGCTTTGAGACGGCTGTAAAGTTTCAAACGTATTTCTCCGGCTATCATCCTGTCAGGCAGATGGCACAAAGAGGAGAGACAAACCAAAAGCTCATCAGCCAACTGAAGGAGCGTTATGGTGAGACATTGTCCGAAGACCTTCGACAGGGACTGACGAGATTAGCTGACGAATTTCAGTTGGATATAGAAGAATTAGACATCAACTTATAATATGACATCAATATGAAGTTTGCAAAACTTTATCACGATAACCACGAAAGTGTGGAACGCGCCCTTGCAGCTATGTGGTGCGGAGAGACAGGCAATGCCAGTCAGGCAGAATATGCCAAGAAACTACAAGAGGAGATAAACAACGTGTTTGCTCCAGATGATGCCATGCCTGTGGTACAGTGCATGAACTCATATGAAGCTGTACACTCTGTACCGTCAGAGGAGGCGAAAGCGTTGGTGGGAGGCTTGTGGAAGGCCACCAAATATGCCCCCTACGAGCACCAGTATCAGTGTTGGAAAACATTGTTGAAAGACAAGACCGCAGACGGTCTGCCTATGTCGGTCTGTGTGACCACTGGCACCGGCTCTGGAAAGACAGAGTGCTTTATGATGCCATTGGTAAAGGATTTGATGGACAATGGGAAACAAGACCAAGTACAGGCTTTGTTCCTCTATCCGCTCAACGCCCTAATGGAAGATCAAAAGCAACGACTGGAAGAACTGTTAGACGGCACAAAACTTACCTACACCGTGTTCAACGGTGATTTGCCTGAGCAAGAGCCTGCTGCCGACGACCATTCTACCAATGCCGAACATACAAGAAAACGCATACAGCAGATACGTGGATGGGACGAAAAGACGAAGGACTACCGATTCAGGCACCTGCTCTACACCAGAGCACAGGTGAGAAAGAATCCTCCGAACATACTGCTTACCAATCCCACGATGCTGGAATACATCCTACTGCGTGCCAAGGATGCAGTACTGACCAATCCTGCATTGAAAAGTCTGAGGTGGGTGGCAATCGACGAGACGCATACCTACACAGGAGCTGGTGCAGCCGAACTCGCCATGTTGCTGCGTCGTGTGTTGCTTGCCTTTGGCGTATCGGCAAGCAACGTTCGCTTTGCTACCTCATCAGCGACATTCGGCAATGGTGCAAATCCCAAGGAGGAAATGAAACAATTGCAGAAGTTCATCGGCGGCATTACAGGTTTGCGCACCGACCAAGTGAATGTTGTCGGCGGCAAGCGAATCGGTGAAGACTTCATACCAGACAATGCCGATGGAAAGAAGTGGCGTATGCTTTTCGATAAGGAATATGTGCCCCTGAACGAAATGATTACGGATGGCAAAACCATCGAGGATAAACTCGCTCTGCTGGATGAGCTGTGCGACCGTGTGCCCATGAACGACAGCATACCGATGCTCAAGGCAAAAGTGCATTATTTCTATCGTGTGCCCAACAATGGCTTGTATGTTCGACTGACCGAACACGAAAACGGAGCTTTCAAACTCTACACCATGAACAATGCCAAGGAGGACGAAAAGAATGACCCCTTGGTGGAACTGAGCCGCTGCAAACATTGTGGCGAGTATGTTGCATTGGCACAAATCAACAACCAACCGGGTGATGACTTCGGCAAATACAAGGCTGTGGAGCGTGAGGACAGCGATATGTTTGACCTTGCGGATGAAAGTAACGAGGAACAACAGCAGCCATTGGCCATCATCGGACTCTCGGACAAGGACAACGAGAACGGCGACAACAACGTTTCCATGGAAGTGGTGGACGGCAAATTGCTTTCCTCTGTTTCAAGACTGGCTTTGAACGGTGGATGGCATCTTGTGGTGAACACCAAGTGCCGCTGCCCACACTGCAACTGCAAACTGACAAAACGCCGAAATAGTGACGAGGATCTGGACAAAGACATGGAAGAGACAGCAGATAGTGCCTATCTTATGAAGTTTAGGACATCACCGGAATTTATATCCCGACTGATGGCTCCATCTGTACTCGACAACCTTGACAAAGCGAACACAGAGGACAGCGACAAGATTGTACTGCACGACGGACAGCAATATATCAGCTTTGCGGATAGCCGCCAAATGGCAGCTAAGGCTACGATGAAGCAGAACCTGGAACAGGAGCGCGATTGGGTGTATAGCCGCATCTTCCACGAACTTTGCCGCAGAGCTGAAAGACTAAAAACGGTGGATGCAGAAATCGCCAAGCTGCAGGCTGAATTGCCCAGCTGTGCAACAGATGTAACGAAGTTGATGGAGATAGCTAGCAAAATCCAGACACTCCAAAAGTCGAAGAAGCCGTATCTGACATGGATGGAAATAGCCAACTTGCTAAAGAACGACACACTCAGCAAGGTGTTTTGTGTACAGTTTGTGAAGCGAAGCGTCGACAGTGAGGAACTTGATGTGAACGGGAACATTCGTAACGAAGTGATGGACAAATACATACAAAGCATCATGGTAATGTATCTGTCTTCACGCCCCGTATCAGCCGCTGCTCCTGAAACGTTGGGACTTTTCTGTACTTGCTATCCTCAGACGGAGCGCATCGAGTTGCCATTGGCAGTGGAACGATTCAATGCGAATATACACAACGAGGAAAACAAAATCAGCAAGGAAGATTGGCATCATCTCATACAGATTTTCATGGACTACACGGTGCGTTCCAACCAATCACTGTTTCTGAAGATTGCTGACACCAATCCGATAGACATCTTTGCCTGTGAACGTTTTGCTACAGAAAAGCCTCGCCGTCGTCCTGTCAAGAAACCAGTTCTCGACTCGAAAAAAATGTCGAATGCCCGTACGGTGCGTTTCATCACCGAATTGTTGAAACAGGACAAGGGCGGCAACGCCACAGAAGTTTACCGTGAGAATTTCGACCTTATCAATGATGTGTTGGAAGCCCTGTGGGAAGACGTAACCCGTGAAGGCAGTGAACTACTACAACTGTCGCAGTCGTGGGACAAGGATGCACAATGCTATGTAACTGACAAGCAAAAGGATGGCAATCCACCTTATCGTTTGAACTTGAAGAACTGAGTCCACTTTAAAAAGTCCGTATTTGCAAAGAGCGAACTTCTTTTGTCGTATATCCTTCTGATTTGTGAGATTTTTTTTGTACCTTTACACCTGTAATCAAGACAATACGTCAATGTTCAAAAAGACCAGTACAACCCCTCAACTCGATATGTTTAGTGATCCTTCCCTTCAGCTGGGCAAGCGTGCTTCAAAGAAATATCAAGATCCCAAGGCTTGGCACAACCAGTTCTTCAGCATGGTTACGTCCAAGATAGACGAGGATATTTTCAAGCCACTGTTCAAGGAAGGCAACATGGGTGCCCCCAATGCCTCTGTGCGCATAATAGTGGCCATGTCCATATTGAAAGAGGGATTCGGATGTAGTGATGAGGAACTCTTCGAGAAGTGCGAGTTTGATCTTCTTACTCGGCGCGCACTGGGTCTAATGAACCTTGATGACAAGTTGCCATCCCTTGACACCTATTATCTATTTCGCCGCCGCATATGCGCCTATTATGACGTGTATGGAGTTGATCTGATGAGGGACAATTTCGAGCATGTGGCCGGTGAGCAAGTAAAAGAGCTGAAGATATCAGGCAAATGTGTCCGCATGGACAGCAAACTCATTGGGAGCAACATCGCTAGATACTCGCGTTATGAGCTGATACACCGCACGCTGACGAAGTTCCTCTCTCATAATGCGAACATGGAACTTCTCTCTAGCAACATACAGAGCAAGGCAAAGGAATATATAAAAGAGGATCCGGAGAAGACGGTCTACCGTTCAGATAAGGATGCGCTGTCGAACCGCCTGTATGACCTGGGGGCGTTTATCCACTCAATACTGTCTCTGTATGATGATACCTTTGCTGATTACGACATCATCAAGCGGGTATTCGACGACCAGTATGAGATAGCAGACGAGGGGAAGATAATGTTGCGCGATAAGAAGAAGATTTCCGCTAACAGCCTTCAAAGCCCATTTGACAAAGACGCATCCTTCCGCAACAAGCACGGTCAAAATGTGTCGGGCTATGTTACCAACATCACCGAGACTGTAGAGGAAAACAAGCCGAGCATCATAACATCTGTACAGACAGAGACAGCTACCAAGGCGGACTGCCACATGCTGCAGGAAGGCGTCAGCAATAGTGAGAAGGTGACCGGAGAGAAAGTCGAGACAGTATATGCAGACGGTGCCTACCAGAGCCCTGAGAACAGAGACTTTGCTGAACGGCACGATGGTATGCAACTCAAGACTGGCAAGATGCAAGGCGGAGGCCGTTGGGAGCTTTTCCTTCATGATGGCGACAAACTTACCGTGAGAGAAAAAACAACGGGAAAGACGTTTGAGGCTGTTAAAGCCGTAACAAAGCAGGGAAAATTCAATCGTTGGAGAATTCCATGGAACAACAAAACGGGATGGCGGTATTTTGAGGAGAAGGACATAGAGGCCTTCAAGCTGCGACAACAAATTGAGAGCCTACCACCAGAAGAGCAGCACAAGAGGAACAACGTAGAAGCGGCAATGTTCCAATACAGTTTTCACACACGAAATGGCAAGACACGATATCGTGGCCTGCTGAAACACCGTATGCATGCATACGCAAGATGCACGTGGATGAACCTCAGGAGGATAGTAATATCCTTTGAGGATCCTATAAAGGTACTTGCTTTTTACATTTTCTGGCACTTTAGCGCTATTTTCAGACGTTCTGCATGCTTTTCAAAATTTATTCGGAGACTTCGAGAATTTACAACGATGGAGTGCTCAGGGCTGGAAATTCAATGGAAATGCCAACTATACTCTAAATTTCCTACTTTTTAAAGTGGACTCAGAACTTGTGTTTCAAACTCTACGATGACGTGTATCTGTGCGACACCAATACAGATTCTTCTCTACACCACACGGTATGCTTGCGTCCGATAGAGAACCACTTCAAGAATTTCGCTCCCTATCTTGGCGGCAACAAAGTATGCTCGCTCAAAGAAGAATGGCACGAGAAATGGACGGTGTTCCCAACGGAGGGTCACTTGTCGAAAGAAGAAGTGCGCGCATGGGCCAAAGACAACAGAAAGATACTCTGGAACAACCATATTTGGGGAGAGAACGGTGTTTTTGAAAATCGCCTGACAGACATTTATGCGATGCCCAATCTTTTTATTCAGGCTGAGCACACGGCGCAAGTTGACAAGGATGTGTCACGAACCTTGCAGTTGGACTTCAAGGAGCATACCATCAACATCCTCGCTTGTTCCACTACCATGGAGATGGGTGTGGACTTGGGTAATCTGGAGGTGGTAATGCTAACCAGTGTGCCACCCATGCCGTCCAACTACAAGCAACGAGCAGGAAGAAGCGGTCGTAACAACAAGGTGAAGAGTGCCTGTATCACACTGTGTGGAAGTGATGCCATCGGATTGAGGACGTTGTTTACCCCGATACCAACCATTATCAGCCGTCCTGTATGTGTGCCCATGGTTGATTTGATGAGTCCGCAGGTAGTGCAGCGTCATGTCAACTCTTATCTCATCCGCTCGTTTGGTGTGTTCAAGGACGGCGACTGCGATGGACGACTCACGCAAGCCGTTTATAATTATTATTCCAACTTCATTGGACGAAAAGATGGCAACCATGCGATTGTGGTGCGTCCTGATGACAATGCAGAGTGCTCGCCAAACGATAAGTTGGGCGAACATGCTGGTTCTATGTATGAGGTGTTCAACCAAAAATGCATGAATGCCCTCGATGACAACATTCGTGAAGGACTGGAACAATTGCTGCTTGGAACCGTCTATGACGGAATGGTGCCAGAAGTGGTCGAAAACGCTCTGAAAGACAACAAGCGATGCTATACAGAACTAAGCAGAAAACTGGAAGACTTGAAATTTGCTTTCAAGGATGCCACAAACGACAAGTTCCGTACGTTGCTGAAAATGCAATATTATGAGGTGTTGCTTGAACGTTTGCTCAATTTTTGGGCAACCCATCGTTTCACCCCCAATGCCAATATGCCAGTTGAGGTGTTGTCTCTTGATCTCAATAGTTTGGGGCCATCTGCCGCTTACAGAACTACGCAGTCTTCCAACCCTTCTTATGGTTTGCGAGAGGCAATAGCACAATATGCGCCTGGCAACAGTATCGTTGTGGATGGAGTGGTCTATGCGGTAAGAGGCGTGCAGTTTGCAAATATGTACCAGGGCGCACGCTCGTTCAAGCAGATATATAGAAATTCCGAGAAATGCGTAATCAACGATTCGACCTCCCTCGACAACAAACAGCGGTGGAGTGTAAATGGGAAGGAAGGATTGGAACTTGTGCAGCCCGTTGGCTTTGTACCAGACATGAACGAGGATAAAAGTCGTGTGATAGACAACAATAGATATACACACGTCAATGCCCAGTTGATAGGCACCACAGACTGGGCAGACCTCGTGACCGAGCCACACTTGTTCTCAGTGAGGAGCAATCGGGACTCAGGCTATGCCAATATTCTTTATTATAACGAGGGTACTGGCTATGGATATTGTATGTGCGCCAAATGTGGGCGGACTGTCCTTGAAAATGACGTGGCAGACCCAGACGACACGCTTGGCAGTTTGCCATACGATATGAACACTCGTGTGCATAAGAAGAAAAATCCTGATGACCCAGACAAACCGCTCTATCATTTTGCTGTATCGGGCAAGGATGCAAGAAAATACTGTGTCGGTTCGCATGATGTTACGTCCATCAGACGTAATGTGATTATCGGTGGCCTGATACAGACAGATTTCTCAGAAATAAGAATACGTCACAAAGGGCAGAAGAAATGGATGAACAGCAGAGTGGAAGACAACCTGTTGTTCACCTTGGGTATCGTACTTACACAAGCCTTGCTCGACACGTTGGGCAAGGAGCGTGGTGCCGTGGATTTCACAGTGATGCCCAACGGTCATCTTTGCATATTCGACACCAATCCGGGTGGTGCAGGATATTCCAACCAGCTGGCCAACATTCCGCTGATGAAGGACGTGATCAATGCTGCGAAGACAATACTGCTTGAAGCCAAGAGACGAAATTCAAAAGACTTCTTGCTCAACAAGTTTACGCTCCGCTACATCGACCAAGTGGACATAGATACAGCTTTGAACTGGATAAAGGAAGAGGAGGAAGCTCGCGGTGTCCTTCCAACAGAAGTGGCTGCCGTATCAGCAGAAGCTTCGGAAACCAGCAATGTCAGTATGGCGGAAGCTTATGGAAATGAAGTGCAGGAAACAGTGTTCTTTGTACGAGATGACTTCGAGAAGTGGAATTATGAAGGAGAGCACGGTTGGAGAACACATTTCTTCAACAAACTGGGTATCAAGGACAAGAAGACAACACTCTGTGTGCTTCGCAACAATGACAGTTCCATACCGGAGCCTTGTGTCAACATGTTGCGCTCCGTCAAGGAGGGCTGGGCAAAGTCTGTGGTCGAAATGTCCATGGCAACTTTGAATAAGTCTATTTATCCGATAGCTTACATCGGCAAGACGCTCTATTTTACAAACAACGCAGGGAACGCCAACTTAAATGACGCTTGGAGCAACCAGACTCTCTACTGCGCCCGAGTAGATAACATCTGCCAAGGGGCAGCCCCTGTGGATCTCGCCTACAAGCCAGACACAAAGATTGTCATACTGGACGATGCCGCCACTGAGCAGATTAAAACAAAAGACCTGTTCTCTATATTAAGAAACTCCTCCGACGGCATTGTGGACAAGTTTATCAGCCATTGTAAGCAACATGGTAAACCGTTGACCATCAGTTATCAGGATGAACATCTGAAGAGCGTGATGGGAATGGTGTTGACTCTTCAAACCATCAGCGGTTTCGTCAAAGAGATTGGACAGGGCTTTACTTTGGAGTTCCTAATGGAGATGTATACCGACCCCAACTACAGAGGAACTATCACGGCCAATCTTCAGGACAATGCCCAGCGTGACGCCATTCTGGCTGACTTGACAGAAGGATGGCTGAACGATTTGGAAAATGACAATGACTTGAATGGCGAGCTTGTGCCGATACATTCCCAGCAATACAATAAGCTTCCACACTGGCGTGTACTCATTATGGAATGTGCTGGTAAACGCCTTTGCATCTACCCAGACGGTGGTTTTGCCAATGGATGGGACTTGTTGCGTGACTGGACTGTGAATAGCAAGCGTTTCACCATAGAGAATACCGACAGCCGGGATATTATTGTGCTGAAACGACGCCAAAACATCAAGTTTGACATCTCATTACAAGACTGTTAATGGCACAGGGGATATTTTCCGTGGAATCATGGCAGGTTTATATGTAAAGGGGAAGGAAAATGGCCATGTTCTGGCTTACGCTCCTATCGGAGTTCTGAAGTGACGGGGCAGCCTTACGAGCAAGCTCGACAGCTACCCTGTCACTTCAGAACCACACCTTTGGTGGCAAGCCTGCCCATGATTTTCTATTACCATTTATTCATTGGCGAAGTCAGGACTATACGAAATGAAACAAAATATCCAATCCACGGAAAATATCCATTGAACCCGTTTCATTTTATATTGTTAAGATACATGGATAGCCTTTACAGATTCTCGTCATTAAGGAATATGACCGTTTCCTTATTTGAAAATGGCGTATGGACTTTGGCTCCCAAATCTTTCAAAAAAAGGGCTAATTGGAATGCTTTCTTCTTCTGAAAAGTATACATCGTAACTTCCAAATCAGGCATCTCAATCGTATAGATTGTCTCAGGATGCGACTGCCTGTAATACCCCACTTCAACGTTGCCAGGCAATTTGTAACCCTCCCTTACGTCGTAAGTGTACTCCGACAACTTTACCTCATCAATATCATCATGGTAAGTGGGCTTCTTCTCAGCCTTAATCCTGACCGATACATCTTCATAAGGTATAAGCTTGAAATCTATAATGTCGGCTGATGGCTTTACAACAAATCCGGCATACAGTAAGCAGTCCTGACCATGACGGGGTATATGGACAGCTTTCTTGGTCACGTTGGATACGACGTTGCAAAATCCCCGCATTCCAGCGCCTATCAGGCTGTAATCATAATTGCTCTCTATGATATTGCCTCCTGCGAGTTTTTTTGAGCATGTTTTCTCAAGGAAAGCCCAAGTGTCTGTGTTGTGGTCAACCCAATACGTCAGGTGCCTGTATGCTGTTGCCTGATGTGGCGAGACAAAATTGTCGAGACGTTGGTTATGATTGTCCAGGAAACGCGTCGTACGTTCTATGTCTTCCCTCACTGCACCCGGCTTCATCCATGAGAGTTTTGCATCAGGTTGAAACCAGGCGCTCCATAAATCAGAATTGTGAGCCATCTGATCACAGCATACAAGGTAATTCTCAAGAAAGATTCTTCGCCTCACGTCAGTCTCCCTCATTATCGCATACCTTATGTCGTTTTTTCTACTCATGTATGTCAGCTTTGGTTATTATCGCCAGACTTTCCTTGTCGGTCTCTTTGTTGGATGACAATCTTACGGCCTGGTTCTCAATCACACTCTCAAAAAGATTGCGCACGTAACGGGCATTGCCGAAATCCTTTTGCCTGTTTTCCACTTTCTCGTGAAGCAGGGAACGCAATGCGCCCTTTGCCTCATCGTCGAGGTGGTAATCATACTTTTGCGCTTGCAGTATAAAGATTTGGAACAGCTCTTCTTCCGTGTAGTCATCAAAATGCACATACCGGTTGAAGCGTGATCTCAGTCCGGGATTGCTGTTGATGAACTGCTCTATTTCATTCGTGTAGCCGGCAAGAATGACCACCAGCCTGTCGCGCTCGTCCTCCATGCGCTTCAACAGCGTAGCTATCGCCTCACGTCCATAGTCGTTCTCGCCACCTTGTGCCAGCGTATAGGCCTCATCGATGAACAAGACTCCCCCAATGGCCCTGTCTATCATCTTATTGGTCTTCACGGCTGTCTGACCCACATATTCAGCAACAAGCCCCGAGCGGTCGGTTTCTATCAGCTGACCTTTCTTCAGAATGCCCAATTGCCGGTATATGCCTGCAAGAATGCGGGCGACGGTGGTCTTGCCTGTTCCTGGATTGCCTGCGAAAACACAATGATAGGAAATGGCTGCGACCCGCAGTCCCGCTTCCTTCCGCTTCTGGTTGACTTCAATAAACCGTGTCAACGACTGCAGTTCCGACTTTACCTGCCTTAATCCTATCAGCTCATTCAGTTGCCTCATGGGACTCTTCTGTTGCTCTTCGAAAACAGGCTCATGCTCTGGCACGACATTCCGCTCCGAATCTCTTTCCTCTTCTTTCGGTTGTTGGGGGATTTCCTTGATGACAATCTTTTCTTTGAGATTATCAAGCCAAGCGCGCTCATCGTCGCTTATCTCGTTGTCTGAAAGTGCGACGGCATTGGCAAAATCCAAATATACCTGTCGTATCTCTGGTATCATTTCTTCCCTACCAAAGGAGCGCAAGAGCAATACCAAATTGAAATCATCAACGCCGTCGGCCGTAATCGAGGCTCCGGAATTAAGGTAAACTTGCAATGTAGCCTCTGTGGTCTCCCTGATATTGCTGTTAAGAGGATTGTCGGTGGTTTGATTGATTGACAGAATTTCCTCCCTGAATGATTTGAAATCATTAGGGGTTTCCATAAGTGTCGAAAGTGTCGCGTAGAGTGCCTGTCCCTCGGGCTTGCGGTAATCTATCATGGCTTTCTTCCCCGCATTGCCGCCGGAGTGGATGCTGTGTCCGAGGTGCCCAAAACAGTCAAACAAATCATTTCCAAAGAAGAAGCGGAGGGTGGTAAAGAAATCGTTTGGCGAATAGCTTTGGTAGGAGCTTGAATTGACCGCCTGGCCAAAAAACGTTTCTCTTAACTCATCGTTTTCAGCCAGCTTCTTGCAGAAATCCAATCCTGACTTGACAGATTGCTGGATGCCTTGGTATTGCAGCAACGAGAGTTTGACCACTATGGGCTCGTCCTTTGGAGCATTTGCCGCTGGTTGATTGCCCGCAACGCCAGCTTCGGAAGGAGAGTCCTGTTGCTGTCCATTCGCAACCGGCCCATTCTTCTCTGTTGCCGACTCATGCATGGGAGTCTCCTTTTCAACTTTCAGATCAACTATTCTTTGTATGGCTGCTATTAAAAGAAGCAGACTGACCAATAACACGAAAATGAGGAAGATGGAGGAAACATTGCAATTGGTTATAAAAAGCACGAACAACGTTAGCATGACAAACGTAACGCATCCGCAAGTGAGCTGTTGGTCGTCCATATAGAATCGTTTTTAGTTGATATTGCAAAAGTACAATATTATTTTGACAATACACTACAAGTGCGGTTCCAAAATTTAGGCATTGAGAATTTAAGGTCGGTTCTAAAAATCAGGTCGAGGCGTATTGGGTCCAGCCCCCACCTTTTCTCGCCATGGCAGAGTCCAAGCGAGCTTGGCTCTGCCCATTTGGCTTATCGAAAAGGTTGGGCCCAGCGCCCACCTTTTCTCGCCATGGCAGAGTCCAAACAAGCTTGGCTCTGCCCATTTGGCTTATCGAAAAGGTTCTGCCAGCTGGATTCCCCCCAGGCCGCGCGAGCCTGCCTGGGCTGAAAGAGAGGAAGCCACTTAGATGCTATTGCGGATGCAAGCCAATGTGATGCGCGGGAATGTTGCGGATGCAGGCAGATTCAGAATCCCATGCAGCTGGAGCATCGGCCGCATCCTTTGCAAGAGCGGGGCCGGCCCTATCACTTCAGCAGGGCTTCCACCTGAACGGCGAGGAGATCCTTCTGCTCTTCGTCCAGCACCACGCTGTTGTCGGCCCAAGCCTCCACGTTGGCCATGAGGCCCACCTGCGGCTCCACGACATCAGCCTGGAGGAAATCGAGCATCGAGGTGAGCTTCTGGCGGCAGTCGGCGGTCTGGTTCTTTCCGCCCATGCCCGTGAGCAGCACGCGCTTGCCCTGTATGGCCGTGGCCCGCGTGGGGTCGTCGGCTCGCATGGGGCGCGACAACCAGTCGAAGAGGTTCTTCACCAAAGCCGGGTAGCTGTAGTTGTATTCGGGCGTGAACACCCACAGGGCGTCGGCCTCCATCACTTGGCGGCGCACTCGGGCCACGCTCGCGGGGGTGGGAAACTCTATGTCCTGGTTCATGAACGGAACATCCTCATAGTGGAGCCACTCCACTTCGGCCTTGCCGCTGAGTTCCTGCTCCACGTGCTTGGCCACTTGCTTGTTGAACGACTCCCTGCGGAGGGAGCCTACCACGAATAGCACTTTCATTGTCTGGGCTTTGTTTTAATTTCGATTGATGTTGGTGTTCTTTTGCCCCCACGGCCACGCGGTGGGGCGGAAGGCGCAGGGGGCGGCGTTGCCCTCAGCGCAGATACCACGTGCCCTTGCTCTCCACCATGGG
>SAMEA3663095__coassemble_955_pt1 | contig 31125 bp, 18 predicted proteins | sample SAMEA3663095__metabat2_high_PE_012 | metagenome-assembled genome bin SAMEA3663095 (sample SAMEA3663095) | pig gut metagenome | biome: pig gut; feature: pig-associated habitat; material: faeces | place: France | collected 2012 | reverse complement strand
TGTGCCACACGCGCGTCGATGCCGTCGGTGGCCTCCACCGCGTTGATGGCGTTGGGTACGTCGATGGTGATGCAGTCGGCGAGCGTCTGCGTGGCCTCGCCCCAGTCGTTGGCCAGGCGAAGGGTGGCGCTGTAAGTGCCGGGCGTGGCGTAGGTCACCACAGCGGCCTCATCGCTCTCGGAAGAGATGCGGGCTCCGTTCACCGTGAGGGTCTTCACGGTCTTGATGTCGAGTGTGCCGGAGATGCCGGGATAGCCCTTCACGCTGTTGTCGGCACCCTGGGTCTGATAGGCGGCAGAAGCTGTCGACTCACCGCCAGAGCCTGTGAGGCGCACCACGCGGGCGGTGTACTGCGCGCCGGCAAGACCGTGGTTGGCGAAAGTGGAGTCGGCGGGGTTGAGGTCCTCAAAGGTGTAGTAAGCCTGCAGCCCTGCGGGGATGTGCTCGTCGTCGAAGCCCTTCATGGCCTGCAGCACCTCCTCGTCGGTGAGGGCCTTGTCCCACACCTGCACCTCGTCGATCCAGCCGTTGAGGCCGGCCTTGTAGACGCCGCCACCACCGATGAAGATGTTGGCCACAGCGTTCTGGTCGATGCGCGAGTCGGTGGATTCCTCGCGGCGTGAAGACGCGGTGAACTCAGCCTTGGCCACGCGCTTGCCATTGAAATACATGGTCTGGTTGTTGCCGTCCTCAGTGACGACGATGTGGTTCCACACGCCGGGGTTGAGGCTGTAGCCCGTAGACATCATCTTGTCCCAAGGCGTATCGTGGTGGGTCCAGCCGAAGGTGTTGAACGAAACCTCGTTGGCCGCATGCCTGGGGCCACGGCCGTCGGCATAGATGCCCAGGTCGCTCTCGGTCTCGGGACGGATCTGCACCCACAGGTCGCCCCAGTTGTTGTGGGGCCACTGGTCCTCGATGGTGTTCTTGCTGATGAGGTTGGTGCCCTGCTTGTCGTGGGCGTAGCTGTTGATCTTCACCCAGAGGGCGTAGCTGTAGGTCTTGCCCTTCTGCACGTCGCCGGGAATCATGAGCATGTCGGGGTCCTTGACGGTGAGCGCGCGCGACACGGTGCCTTCGCCCTTGCGGTAGGCGTAGCTGTAGGTCACGTCCTCGCCGACCTCGGCCTTATCCTTATTTATATATAAGGTGTCGATGGCGGGCACGGCGCCCGTAGACTCGGGCGAGACAATCACCTTGCCGCGGAGCGTGGTGGAAAGACCCTCAGAATTGACCATGGTGAGGTCGTAGGTGCCGATGTTGGGGAGCGAGGTGGAGAAGGAGCTCACGTTGTCGGTCTCATACACCGTCTCGCCGGTCTCGGCGTTGGTCAGCGTCCACTTCTGTGCGGGGTTGGCCATGGCGTCCTCAAGACCAATGGTGAACGTCTCGTTAGGCTTGATGACAGGCTTGTCGATCATCACCTCGTTGGAGGGAGCGTTGTAAGGCACGTCCATCATCTCGCTCCAGGAGATTTCAGACTTCTGCACGCCGTCGGGCGACACGGCACGCACGCCGAAGCGGCAGCGGCGGCCCTCATAACCGCTCACGAGGGGAGCGTCGATTACGTAGGCAGCCCACGAAGTGGTGGCGGTGAGCAGCTGCTCGGGCTGGTTCTCCTGCTGCATGTAAATCTCGTAGTACCAGGTGTCGACCTCGTCGTTGTAGGTCTTCACGTATCCCGTCTCATCCTTGGCGGCATAGCGCATCTTGAAATCGAGCGAGGAGCCTTTGCCGCGGAGGAACTCCACCTCCTTGATGGCGGGAGCCACGGGAGCGAAGGTCCGGGCAGGGTCGCGGAGCGCAATCTCGCCCACGAGCAGATTGTAGTCGGCCGGAGCGCCCTCCACGGTGAGGCCGATCATCGAGAGCTCGTCGCCTGAAGCCAGTCCGAGGTCGCCGAGCGTGGTGGTGAAGGTCGTCCACTCGCCAAACTTCTCAGCGGCGGGGATGGCCACCTCCTTGTAGTCGGTCAGCGCGTCGCGCTTGGCCACGAAGAGCTTGGCGTGGGGATCGAGGTCGTTGGTTGTCTTATAAGTAATGGAAAGGGTGTAGCTGGGCTGGGCGGTGATGGCCGTCTTGAAGAGCTTAACGCGGGAGAGGTCGGTGGCTCCGCTCAAGCGGAGGCACGATCCGCCGAACCAAGCGTCGTCCCAAGTGAGGTTGGCAGCCACCAGGTTGCCCTGGTCGGCCTTCTCCTCGCCGTTGACGATCCACCAGCGCCAAGTGGGCATGATGTCCTGCGTGGCGATGTTGTGCCATTTGTGGTCGAAAGTGACGCGGCCCTCGTTGCGGAACTTGAGTCCGTTGCCGAGATTGAAGCGCGACACGAAAGGCACCTGCTGGATGGTGGACTTGGCCGAGAGGAACTGGGAGAGGCCATGGAAGTTGGCCAGGCTGGCGTTGCTCAAGTCGCAAGAGGTGTTGATGGCCGGCGTGTAGGCCGGATTGCGGTGGCCGCCGCTGAAGATCAGCTCCTGCTTGTCGAGGTAGGTCTGCTGGATGGCCACGTCGGAGGTGCCGTTGTCGGTGGCGCTCTGGTGAATGAGGCTCTGCGAGTGGGCACCCCAGAATCCCACGGAGATCTTGCTATCCTTCAGGGCCTGCCAGTTGTTGTTCCTTAAGGCGCGGCCCTGGATGTCGAAGCCGGCGTAGTAGTCGTAGCTGCTGCGGCCGAGGTCGGCGGCAGTATTCTCGCTGCGCGTGAGGGTGCTCTTATACCAGTTGTAGTTGGCGAACAGCATGTCCGTGACCACGTTGGCGCTGTCGCCGAACATGTCCGAATTGTTGCTGTTCAATCCCTGGTCGAAGGAGATGTTTCCGTAGTCGTTGGTGCCGTCGTACCAGTGGAGCTGGAAACGCCAGCCGAGATTCTCGGCCTCCTTGTGGCACTGGGCGAAGAACTGCTGTATCTTCTCCATCGACTCGCGGTCGGAATGGAACTCGGAGTTGACGCCCACGCCGTCGATGCCATAATACTGGAGGAAGCGCACGAACTTCTCCGCATTCACGAAGTTGCCCTCGGCGTCCGTCTTGGTGAGCATGCCAAAGATCCGGGAGTAGTCGTTGGAGCCGTTCTCGTCGGCATACACCGAAGCGTTCCATGGCACCGACATGACGCAGCCCACGGCCACGCCGTTCTTGTGGGCCACGTCGCTCAGGCCCGCTGTGACGCGGAACCAAGGACCTGTCCAGTTGCCATGGATGGTCACGTAGGACCAGTTGCTGAAGTTGTCGCCCTCGAAGCAGTAGCGGGGCAGCGCCTTCCACTTAGACGTGGGGTCGTCGAGCGGCACCCATAGGCACATGTGGCGGAGGGAATCGCCCTCGCCGTCGGCCTTATAGTCGTAGGGGCCGCTAATGCGGGCCAAAGGCCGTTGGCGCGAGATGTAGAACTGCTCGTCGATGGTTGACAATCCACCGAAAGGCTTGCCGGCCTCCCAATTGGTGAAGTTGGCGACGAGGTCCGAGAAATTGGCGTCCTTGATGTCCAATGGGTGCGTGGGGGTACGCTGCGCAAACCCCACAGCGGCAAACATCAGAGCTGCTGCTAAGAAGGTAGTTCTCTCCTTCATTTCAGGTTTTAGTTTTTGTTCCAGTTAAGTTCTGTTTTAATTCAAGGAACAAAATTACTAAAAATCTGTAAAAGAGATTGTATATTGCATTAGATTTAAACAATATTCACACTCCGGAGGTTGCGAGATTAGCACCAAAGGGCCGGCGCGGACGCTTGGCGTCTCTCGGCGGATTATAATCCGCCGCACGGGACGGGGCGAGACGGCGGGGTGCGGGCAGGCTACGCATTGGCTAAGATTTCCTCTGCACGTCGACGGAGGAAGTCGCGCAGGCCGTCGCCGGAGAGGATGCTGATGTCGCCCATCAATCCCATGGCGAAGCGGCCTATGCCGAGATAGCTCGTCACGTCGGCCTCGAATATCCAATGGTTAGAGTCGTCGCGGCGCAGGCAGGCGGCCGCGCGCGGATATTCCTCGTGAAGAAGATTGTAGGTGAGCACGCCGATGCGCAGCACCACATGATGGCGCGTCTCGCCACTGAAATTGAACACATCGGTAAAGGGCAGGTTGTGGTCGACGGCATGCCCCCACTTCAACTGGTCGGAGACCACCACCTTCTCCATGCGCGCCACCTTGAAGGTCTTGTTGCGGTGGGTGGTGATCTCGTAGCATTCCACGTCGGTGTCGTTGTTGGACAGCGCGAAGGGTTCCACCAGGCGGTTGCTTACCGACTGGCTGTGGGCGGAGGTGTAGTTGACCAACATGGCCGCCCGCTTGTGCTCGATGGCATAGCAGAGCCGCTCCACATTGCGGGCCATGCGTTCCTGCAGGGGCTGGCCGGAGAAGATGTTGATGTCGTAGAAGCGTTCCAGCTTGCGGCGCACGGAATCGGAGAGGGCCGTGCGGTCGGAGGCGCTGACCAGCCGATAGAGGTAGACGGCCTCCGACTCGGAGAAGTTGATGCTGCCCGCCAACTGGCGCAGGAAGTCGGAATCGGGCGAGATGTAGTAGCGGTCGTTGCGGCGCAGGATGTCGAAGCCGTTGTCGCGCAGCAGGGCAAGATAATAGAACACGCTGCGGCGCGTGGCGTCGAGCAGCCGCTCCATCTCCTCCATCGAGGCGCCGCTGGGTGAGCACAGGCGCGTGATGAGGCGGATAAGTCGGGAGGGAGACTGCAGGCTCATGGCTCAGGATGTTTGAATTCGGGGAAGGGCAAGAGGGGCTCCTCGCCATGGAGGTGGAAACTGCGGCGATGGAAAGGCGAGGGGCCATAGCGGCGCAGGGCCTCACGGTGGCGCGGCGTGGGGTAGCCCTTGTTGCTCAGCCAGTCGTACATGGGGTACTGCTCGGCCAGACGGTCCATATAGTCGTCGCGGCAGGTCTTGGCCAAGATGCTCGCCGCCGCGATGGACTGGTATTTGGCGTCGCCCTTTACGATGGTGGTATAGGGCAGGTCGCGGTAGGGGTCGAAGCGGTTGCCGTCGATGATGAGGGCCTCGGGGCGCAGCGGGAGCTGGTCCAAGGCACGGTGCATGGCCAGGAAGGAAGCGTGGAGGATGTTGACTTTGTCGATTTCCTCGGGAGTCACCTCCCCCACCGCCCAGGCCAAGGCGTCGCGGCGGATGTCGTCGCGCAGGGCGTAACGCTGGCGGGGCGACAGCTTCTTGGAGTCGTTGAGCAGCGGGTTGTCGTAGTCGGCCGGCAGGATGACCGCCGCCGCGAATACGCTTCCGGCCAAGCAGCCCCTTCCGGCCTCGTCGCATCCCGCCTCCACCTTATTTATATAATAATGGGGCTTCAGCATGGATTGTCGTTTTACTATAAGAACTGAAAAAATGGCGGGATATTATAGACTGGTTCTATAAATTAGGTCGAGTCGTATTGGCCCAGCACCCGCCACACACAACCAAAAGGTGCGTCCAATTGCAGGGGCCGCGTAGGTAGGGTTAGGATTGTTGCAGCCACCCACGGATTGAAAATAATCGGTAGTAAGACTTGGAGGTTTAAAGATAAAGAATTAAATTTGCAGAAAGAAAAAGGGCATTTGATGGCGCAAAAGTTCTGCACAACCAAAGAGTTTGAGAACGTTGACAAGCCACCCATCATCAAGTAAATGCCAACATTTGCGCAATGTCAACCCAAAAAAGAAGCGATTATGGCCCTAAGACAATACCCTGTGGGAATACAGACGTTTGAACGCATTCGTAATGAAGACAAACTCTATATAGACAAGACGGAATACATCTACCGCATGACACATTCGGGCGGTTGTTATTTCTTCTTGGGCAGGCCGCGCCGTTTCGGCAAGTCGCTATTGGTGTCAACCCTTGAGAGCTATTTCTCCGGCAAGAAGGAACTCTTTGAGGGACTCGCCATCGAACAGATAGAAAAGGACTGGACTGAATATCCTGTGCTGCACTTCGACATGAGTGGCGGCAAGCATCTGGAGAAGGAGCAGTTGGAGGACTATCTCGGCTTCATTTTGAGCAAGCATGAAAAGGCATGGGGAATCTCAAAGCCCGTTGAGGGGGAAAACAATCGTCTTACAGACCTGATTGCCACCGTCCACGCGAAGTGCGGCAAGCAAGTGGTGGTGCTCATCGATGAGTACGACGCGCCAATGCTCGACGTGGCACATGAGGAAGAATCATTGAATGCGCTTCGTGATGTAATGCGCAACTTCTACAGTCCGCTGAAAATGTGCGAGCCAATGCTCCGCTTTGTCTTTCTGACCGGTATCACCAAATTCTCGCAGGTCAGCATCTTCAGCGAGTTGAACAACATCACGAATGTGTCGATGAGAGACGATTATGCCGGAATATGCGGCATCACCAAGGAAGAGCTGCTCACACAGATGTCGGAAGACATTGACGCCTTGGCAGAGGCACAAGGAATCGCAAGAGAAGAAGCCATACACAAGCTCAAGGAGAATTATGACGGTTATCACTTCTCGCCTTCCTCACCCGATGTGTTCAATCCATACAGCCTGCTCAATTGTTTTGACAACAAGGACTTTGGCTCCTATTGGTTCAGCACTGGCACCCCCACCTACCTCATCAACATGCTCCGCAAGTTCAAGGTCTCGCCGGCCAAGCTCGGCAAGACACTCGCACGCGCCTCAGCTTTTGACGCGCCTACAGAGAACCTGAAGACCATCACGCCCCTGCTCTATCAGAGCGGCTACATCACCATCAAGGGATACGACAAGACGAGCCAGCTCTTCACGCTCGACCTGCCCAACAAGGAAATCAAGGTGGGCTTGTTTGAGAGTCTGTTGCCTTATTACTTGGAAGGCAGGTATGCTGAGGAGGGAGACGTGGCCATAGCCCAGATGTCGGTGTTGATTCGCCAAGGCGACATGGATGGTGCATTGAGACTGCTTCAGGAGTTCTTGGGCACCGTGCCTTACTGCAACAACACCCACCATGAGGAACACTACCAGCAGATGCTGTTCATCATCTTCACCCTCTTGACCCATTTCGTGGTGGATGTGGAAGTACATACGCCCAATGGAAGAGTGGACATCGTGATGCTGACAGAAGACACGCTCTACATCATGGAGTTGAAGCTCAACAAGGACGCGCAGACCGCCATGCAGCAAATCAACCTCAAGCAATATGACCAGCGGTTTGCCAGATGCGGCAAGCCAGTGGTGAAGGTGGGCATCAACTTCGACGTCAAGAAGGGAAACATTGAGGATTGGACGATAGAACAAGGATAGCATCCCGTGCCGCGGGGCTATCAGTGCTACGAGGTATACAAGACTTCCAAGTTGCGCGCGCACCGCGCTACCGTGCCGCATCGAAGCACAGATTATGACAGACTCACCACTCCCCCACCCCGGACTGCGGCGCCAACGTGCCGCAGTCCGGGGTTATTCATGATCCAACCTCTTCGAGGCTACCGTCGGTTGACAAGCAAAGTGTGCCACTGGCCGCCCAAGGTGTGTGGCAACTGTCACACAACAATAGAACAACTGTGACGCTACTGTGTGCCAATTGTCACACAGCAATAGAACAAACGACACACAACAATAGACAAAAGAATAGCCTGTTGGAATTGGGAATTCCGTGAACGATTGTTTATCTTTGCAGCTGACAAGTAGGAGGCACGGCGTCCCGCCGTGCAAGAATGCTGGGCGGGACGAAATGGCTGAATGTGCGGCGGGACGCCGCACCTACTAAAAAGACAGGGAAGCGGGCGGTTTAACAAAAGAATCCAAACAATGAAGCAAAGTTGCATGACAAGGGATTAATTTTGCAATCAGAAAATGAAACTAATCCCATTCACGACTATGGAACAGAGAATAACAATCAATGCCGAAAACACGAAGGGTGCCAACGCCAAGAATGAAGCGATGAGGAGACTGGCTGACTGGCTGATGGAGCCCTTGGACTGGCTGACGAACTACTATTCGGGACTGATCGAAGAGAAGTTGAACCGCAGCCAGACACTATGGCTCGTCAACGCGCAAGTGGCCCTCATCGCAGCCGTCTTTCCCGCCGACATCAGCCTCATGGCCCGGGCCATAAACATGCTTTGGTTCGGATGGGCATTGGAAAAATGCAGGGAGGCGCTGCACAAGCAATGAGCACAAAAAAAGCCGTATCATCCAACTTTTGGAATGATACGGCTTTTATTTCTGAGGGGGCGTGCCTGAGTCTGCCCCCCCACCCTCGACTGTCGCATCAGAACATCTTGGCCACGCGCAGTATGCCCTCGACGAGCTGGTCCACCTCCTCCTTGGTGTTGTACAAGGCAAAGGAGGCGCGCACGGTGCCCAACACGCCCAAGCGGTCCATCAAGGGCTGGGCGCAGTGATGGCCCGTGCGGACGGCAATGCCGAGACGGTCGAGAAGTGTGCCCATGTCCATGTGGTGGATATGGCCAACGAGGAAACTCACCACGGCATCCTTGTCGGGGGCTGTGCCGAAGAGGCGCATGCCATCAATCTCGCCCAAGCGGCGCATGGCGTAGGCGGTGAGCTCATGCTCGTGGGCACTGACATTGTCCATGCCCAGCGCATTGAGATAGCCTATGGCCACTGCCAATCCGTGGGTGGCCACATAGTCGGGCGTGCCGGCCTCAAACTTCAAGGGCGGACGTTCAAAGGTGGTATGCTCGAAACTGACATGCTCTATCATCTCTCCCCCACCCTGGTAAGGTGGAAGCTTGTCGAGCCAGGATTCCTTACCATACAACACGCCTACGCCCGTGGGGCCATACATCTTGTGGCCGGAGAAAGCGAAGAAGTCGCAGTCAAGATCCTGCATGTCTACCTTGAAATGCGGGGTACTCTGCGCGCCATCCACAAGCACGGGTACGCCGTGGCTGTGTGCATAGGCCACCATCTCCTTCACGGGGTTGACGGTGCCGAGGACGTTGCTCACGTGGGCAAGGCTGACGAAGCGCGTATGCTCGTTGAAGAGCTTGCGGTAGGCGGCCTGGTCGAGGGTGCCGTCGTCGAGCATGGGAACCACACGAAGTTTGAAGCCATAGAGGCGGGCTTGGAGCTGCCAAGGCACGATGTTGCTGTGATGCTCCATCACGGAGACGATGACCTCGTCGCCAGGCTTGAGAAACGCCTGTGCGTAGGTGGCGGCAATGAGGTTGATGCTCTCCGTGGTGCCGCGCGTGAAGACAATCTCGGTGGTGCTTCGGGCATTGATAAACTGGCGCACGGTCTCGCGGGCCTGCTCGTGGAGCTCGGTGGCCTGCTGGCTCATCCAATGGATGCCACGGTGGACATTGGAATTGACGTTGAGATACTCGTCGCGCATGGCGTCCAATACGCAGAGGGGCTTCTGCGTGGTGGCGGCGTTGTCGAGGTAAACCAGCGGTTTCCCATATACGGTGCGCGAGAGGATGGGAAAATCGGCACGCACCTTTGATAATTCATAATTCATAATCCTTTGCCAATGCATCATGCATCATGCAAAATACAAAATTAAAATGTTCAGAAGATTCTAACTTTCAAGTTTTTTCGTCCAACAAGAATTCAACCCATCAGACAAACAATTCATGTCGAAGACTACACCTCCCAAGCAGCATGCATTACTTACACAGTTGGCAGCCCTCGCAGCGACTGAGCTCACCGCGGAAGCGCTTCTCCACAAGATAATGGAGACGCTCACGCAATGGGGCAAGCGAAATCTTGTCGATGACCTCACCCACGAAGGCAAACTCCAACAACAGGCGGGCTTCCTTGATAGAGATGCCACGCTGCTGCATGTAGAACAGGGCGGCATCGTTGAGCTGGCCCACGGTGCTGCCATGCGAGCACTTCACGTCGTCGGCGTAAATCTCAAGCATGGGCTGCGTGTACATTCGTGCCTGGCGAGTCATGCAGAGGTTCTGGTTCCGTTCCTCAGAAGTCGTCTTCTGACTGCCGTGGCGCACCAGCACGCGACCGGCAAAGGCACCTACGGACTGGTCGTCGAGTACATATTTGTATAGCTCGCGGCTCTCACAGTGGCCCACCTGGTGGTCGATGAGCGTATTGTTGTCGACATGCTGGTTCTTGTCGGCTATCACGCATCCATTTAGCTCGCACTCGGCTCCCTCGCCCTTGAACACGAGGTCGAGCCTGTTGCGGGTGACACCATTGTGGAGCGTGATGACATTGTGGTTGACACTGCTGTTGGCCTGCTGGCTGACATAGACATTCGACACGCGCTTGTTCTTGTAGTGGGTCTCCTCCAGACAATAGAGCGAGAGCCGCGCGTTCTCACCCACGAAAGCCTCTATCACTTGCGTGGTGAGGAAGGGGCGGTCGTCGACAGCATGGTCGCAAAAGAGCAACTTGGCCTCGGCGCCCTCCTCCAAGATGATGAGCACACGTCGGTTGACCATCAAGTCGACATCAGAACGGAGGATGTTGATGACCTGCACGGCACGGTCGAGCCTGACGTTCTTTGGCACGTAGACAACGAGGCCGTCCTGTGCCAGCATGGTGTTGAGGGCAGTCACTGCGTCGTCGCTTGTGGAAGCCATCTTGGCATAATACCTGCCGATGAGCTCCGGCCGCTTGGCCGCCACCTCGGCAAGCGAGCCGATGATGACACCCTCGGGCAACTGCACCTTGGGGAGAGTCTCCTGATGGAATTGGTCGTTGACCATGAAATAGAGCGACGTGGAGAGATTGGGCACATCGCAGCGGAAAGCCTCATAAGGGTCGACGGGGATGCGCAGGCGGTTGAGGTTGAGTCCGTAGTCGGGGGCGAAGAGCTGCTGCATGTCAGTATACTTGTAACGCTCCACCTTGCGCGACGGGAATCCCTGCCGCTTGAAATCCTCGAAAGCCTGGTCGCGCACGGCATTCATCACATCCACGGAGTGGTCGCAAATCATCTGGCGGCACTGGCCATAGAGGTCAATATATTGTTGTTCAGCTTTTTGGGACATAACATTGGTTTTAAATGTTGGGGAATCGTAACGGCCGAAGAAGCCTCGAGGGCCTCAAAGCCTTATTCCCCGTACTTGGCGTCGGCCTCTGCCTTGATTTGGTCGTAGCCGTTCTTCTCTATCTCGCGGGCCAGCTCAGGGCCGCCGGTCTTGACGATGCACCCATTGTAGAGCACGTGGACGACGTCGGGCTTGATCATGTCGAGCAGGCGCTCGTAGTGGGTGATGACGATGTAGGAAGTCTCGGGCGTGTGCATCTTGTTCACTCCGTCGGCCACAATGCGCATGGCGTCGACATCAAGCCCGGAGTCGGTCTCGTCGAGTATGCTGAGCTTCGGCTCCAGCACCGCCATCTGGAAAATCTCGTTGCGCTTCTTCTCACCGCCCGAGAAGCCCTCGTTGACGGAACGGTGGGCAAGCTTGGAATCGAGTTCCACCAACTGGCGCTTCTCGCGCATGAGCTTGAGGAAGTCGGCGGCCTTGAGGGGTTCCTTGCCCTCATACTTGCGCTTGGCATTGACGGCGGCCTTCATGAAGTTGGTCATGCTCACGCCGGGAATCTCCACCGGATACTGAAACGAAAGGAAGAGTCCCTCGTGGGCGCGGTCCTCGGGCTTCATATCCAAAAGGTCCTTGCCATTGAATGTGGCCTCCCCCTCGGTGACGGTGTAGAGAGGATTGCCCGTAAGCACGGCACTGAGTGTGGACTTGCCCGAACCGTTCGGGCCCATGATGGCATGTATCTCACCATCGTTGACCGTGAGGTCGATGCCCTTCAATATTTCCTTGCCTGCAATGGAGGCATGTAAGTTCTTTACTTCTAACATAAGTTTTATAAGTTAGGAGTTAGGAGATAGGAGTTGGAGACCGCCAAACATTAAGCCAAATAGTTGGTTTAGGTCACCATGCCGCTGAGAATTTGCAAGACATTTACAAACAACTCTTATATCGCCATACTCCAAATTAAGATAATATTAATAGACAACCAATTTTCTTTATTAGCCAACTGTTCCCTCAAGCGAGACGCTGAGCAGCTTCTGGGCCTCGACGGCGAACTCCATGGGCAGCTTGTTGAGCACATCCTTGGCATAGCCGTTGACGATCAAGCCCACAGCCTCCTCCATGGGGATGCCGCGCTGGTTGCAGTAGAAGAGCTGGTCCTCGCTTATCTTAGAGGTAGTGGCCTCATGCTCCACGATGGCCGTATCGTTGTGGATGTCCATATAGGGGAAAGTGTGTGCGCCGCAGTCGGAGCCCAACAGCAACGAGTCGCACGACGAGTAGTTGCGTGCGTTGTCGGCGTTGGCCGTGGCCCTGACCAGTCCGCGATAGGAGTTTTGCGAATGTCCGGCGCTGATGCCCTTGGAGATGATGGTCGACTTGGTGTTCTTTCCCATGTGGATCATCTTCGTTCCCGTGTCGGCCTCCTGGTAGTTGTTGGTCACGGCCACAGAGTAGAACTCGGCCTGGCTGTTGTCGCCACGCAGGATGCACGAGGGATATTTCCAGGTGATGGCCGAGCCCGTCTCCACCTGCGTCCAGGAGAGTTTGGAGTTGACACCACGACAGTCGCCGCGCTTGGTCACAAGGTTGAGCACACCGCCCTTGCCGTGTTCGTCGCCGGGATACCAGTTCTGCACGGTGGAGTATTTCACCTCGGCGTTGTTCATCACCACAATCTCCACCACGGCGGCGTGGAGCTGGTTCTCGTCGCGCATGGGTGCCGTGCAGCCCTCAAGGTAGCTCACGTAGGCCTCGTCGTCGGCAATGATGAGCGTGCGCTCAAACTGCCCCGTGTTGCGGGCGTTGATTCGGAAGTAGCTGCTCAGCTCCATGGGGCAGCGCACGCCCTTGGGGATGTAGACGAAGGAGCCGTCGCTGAACACGGCCGAGTTGAGCGCCGCCGTGAAGTTGTCGCTGTAGGGGACAACGGAGCCCAAATACTGGCGCACCAAGTCGGGATGCAGCCTCACCGCCTCGCCGATGGAGGAGAAGATGATGCCCTTCTCGGCCAGCTTCTCCTTGAAGGTGGTCTTCACCGACACGGAGTCCATCACTGCGTCGACAGCCGTACCGCTCAAGGCAAGACGCTCCTCAAGGGGGATGCCCAACTTGTCGAACGTCTTCTCCAGCTCCGGGTCAATCTCCTTGTTCTTGGGTTTCTTGGCCAGAGGGTCGGCATAATAGGAGATGGACTGGAAGTCAATCTCCGGCACATGCACATGCCCCCACGTGGGCACAGGCATTGTGAGCCAATGGCGGTAGGCTTTCAGGCGGAAGTCGAGCAGCCATTCGGGCTCGCCCTTCTTCTTTGAGATCAGCCTCACCACGTCCTCGTTGAGTCCCTTGGGGATGATGTCTGTGTGGACGTCGGTGGTGAAGCCGTACTCATACTTCTGCTGCGCCACCTTCCTCACATATTCGTTTTTATCTTTCTCGTTAACCTTTAGTTCCATAATATTACTCATTATGCAAAAGACATGCTATCTTGGACATTCTGCCTATCCATCTACCGACAAGGCCGGAAGCGGAGCGAATCCGTTCCCGACCTTGTCTGTTGTCATTCCTCAAAGGGAAGGAGGGGAACCGTAGAATCAGAGCTTCTGCTCCACCTCTATCTCGGTGAATGTCTCAAGGATGTCGCCTTCCTGTATGTCGTTGTAGTTGACCAGGCTGATACCGCAGTCCATGCCTGTGGGCACCTCCTTCACGTCGTCCTTGTAACGCTTGAGCGCGCCCATCTCGCAGGTCCTGACAACGATGCCGTCACGGATGACACGCACCTTGTCCTTGTTGTGGATCTTGCCCTCAGTTACCATACATCCTGCCACGGTGCCCACCTTGGAAATCTTGAACACCTGACGCACCTCGGCCTGGCCGGTGACGATTTCTTTCTTCACCTTGTCGAGCATGCCCACCATGGCCGACTTCACATCGTCGATGGCGTCGTAGATGACGGAGTAGGTGTTGATTTCCACACCTGCTGTATCGGCGAGCTTGCGGGCGGCGGCCGATGGGCGCACCTGGAAGCCGATGATGAGCGCGTCGGAAGCGTCGGCGAGCGTGACATCGCTCTCCGAGATCTGTCCCACGGCCTTGTAGATGACGTTCACCTTCACCTTTTCGGTGGAGAGTTTGATGAACGAATCGCTGAGTGCCTCCACCGAACCGTCGACATCACCCTTGACGATGATGTTGAGCTCATGGAACTCACCCTTTGCGATGCGGCGTGAGATGTCGCCCAAGGTCAGTCGCTGCTGCGTGCGCAGGCCCTGCTCGCGCTGCAGCTGCTCACGCTTGGTGGCAATCTCGCGGGCTTCCTGCTCGGTATCCAACACGTGGAACGTGTCGCCGGCCGTGGGGGCCCCGTTGAGGCCGAGGATGATGGCTGGCGTGGACGGCCCGGCATTGTCGATGCGCTGATTGCGCTCATTGAACATGGCCTTGATGCGTCCCCAGCTTGTGCCGGCAATCACGATGTCGCCCTGATGGAGCGTTCCGTTGCTCACGAGCACGGTGCTGACATAGCCGCGGCCCTTGTCGAGCGACGACTCGATGACCGTACCCGTACCCTTGCGGTTGGGGTTGGCCTTGAGGTCGAGCATGTCGGCCTCAAGCAGCACTTTCTCCATGAGCTCATCCACGCCGATTCCCTTCTTGGCCGAGATTTCCTGGCACTGGTACTTTCCGCCCCAGTCCTCCACGAGGAGGTTCATGTTGGCCAGATCCTCACGTATCTTGTCGGGGTTGGCCCCCGGCTTGTCAATCTTGTTGATGGCAAACACCATCGGCACTCCAGCGGCCTGCGCATGGGCGATGGCCTCCTTTGTGGTTGGCATCACGCTGTCGTCGGCGGCGATGATGATGATGGCGATGTCCGTCACCTGGGCGCCACGGGCACGCATGGCGGTGAAGGCCTCGTGTCCAGGCGTGTCGAGGAAGGTCACCTTGCGGCCGTTCTTCAGTGTCACGCTGTAGGCGCCAATGTGCTGGGTGATGCCGCCGGCCTCGCCGGCAATCACGTTGGTGTTTCGGATATGGTCGAGGAGCGAAGTCTTGCCGTGGTCCACATGGCCCATCACCGTTACGATGGGTGGACGGCTCACGAGGTCGGCCTCGTCGTCGGGCTCCTCGCTCACGGCCTCCTGCACCTCGGCGCTGACATATTCGGTCTTGAAGCCGAACTCCTCAGCCACCAAGTTGATGGTCTCGGCGTCCAGGCGTTGGTTGATGGACACCATGATGCCCACTCCCATAAGGGTGCCGATGACCTTGTTTACACTGACGTTCATCATCGTGGCGAGTTCCGACACGGTGACGAACTCGGTCAGCTTGAGCGTCTTGCTCTGCTTGTTGGCCTCTGAGGCCTGCTCGTTCATCCTCTCCTGCACAGCCTCACGCTTCTCGCGGCGATACTTGGCACCCTTCTTGTTGAAGTTCTGCTTGTTGGTGAGCCGGGCGAGGGTCTCCTTCACCTGGCGCGAGACATCCTCCTCGTTGACCTCGAGGGGTTTCTGCGGACGCTTGTTCTTCTTTTTCTTTCCGCCGCCCTGGCTGTTGCCCTGGTTGTTGTTGCTGTTCTTGCCCCCCTGGTTGTTCATCTGGTTGACCACAGCGTTGATGTCCACGCGGTCGCTGTTGATGCGCTTGCGCTTCTTGCGCTCGCCCGAATGCTGCTGGTTCTTCTCCTCGCGCTCGCGCCGCCTTTCGTCCTTCGACTTCTTCTTGGGGCGTGTGCTCTGGTTGATGGCGTTGAGGTCTATCTTTCCCATCACTTTCAGCTTGGGCGCATTCTGCAGGTCCTGCTCTATCTTGGTTTTGAACACCGTGGGCTGCTGCGGCCCCTCCTTAGTCTCAGTCTCCTTTGCCTGCGGATTCTGGCTGGCAGTCTGCGGGGCTGCGGATTGGGGAGCCGCAGTCTCGGGCTTGGGCTGTTGGGGCTTGGGCTGTTGGTTCTTGGACTCAGGCTGCGCGCTTAGGGGCTTGGCCTGAGACTGATGGGGTGCAGGGCTGGACTGGCCGACGGCAGCGGTCTCCTTGCCCTGGTTGTTCTGCGAAGGCTTCTTTCCTATCTGGTCCAGGTCGATATGGCCGAGGACCTTCACCTTTTGAATCTCGGTGAGGGGAGCCTCCTTGGGTTCCTGGGGCTTTTGCGGCTTGGAGCGGCGTTTGTCCTTCTTCTTACCCACTCCCATCAGGGCCGCCTTGTTGCGCGTCTCGGCATCCTTTTTGAACGCCTCCCCAAGGGCATGATACTGCTCCTCAGTGATTTTGGAAGTCGATTCCAAATCCTCACTGAGGTTGTATTTCTTCTTCAGGAATTCAACTGCCGTTTGAAGTCCTATGTTAAAATCGCCAAGTGCTTTGTTTAATCTGACGCTCATCTAATAATGTTTTTTCTCGTTTGTCGTTGTTTCTTTGTTCTTAGGCAAGGCCTTCGCCATTCCTATTATATATATGTTCACTCCGCAAGCTCGGGTCGTCCATCGCCCTTTGGAGGCCACAGGAACGCTGGGCCTATCCCTTCTCAAACTCCTGTCGGAGCACCTTGAGCACGTAGTCCACCGTCTCCTCTTCCAGGTCGGCCTTCTCCACGAGCATCTCGCGCGGAGCATCGAGCACTTGTTTGGCAGTGTCGAGGCCAATGCCCTTGATGGCGTCGATGACCCAACCGTCGATGACATCGCGGAATTCGTCGAGATAGACGTCCTCGTCGTTCTGGCTGTCGTCGTTGGGTACGTCGCGGTAGACGTCAATGGTGTATTCTGTCAGCATACTGGCCAACTTGATGTTGGCGCCCCGCCGCCCGATGGCCAGGCTCACCTCCTCGGGCTTGAGATAGGCGTCGGCCTTCTTGTTGGCCTCATCGATGTTGATGTAGCTCACCTTGGCGGGATTGAGCGCGCGCTGGATGTAAAGCACGGGGTTTGTGGTCCATGTCACCACGTCGATGCTCTCGTTGTTGAGTTCATGCACGATGCCATGCACGCGGCTGCCCCTCACGCCCACGCAGGCTCCCACGGGGTCGATGCGGTCGTTGAAGCTCTCCACGGCCACCTTGGCCCTCTCGCCCGGGATGCGCACCACCTTGCGGATGGCAATCTGGCCGTCGGCAATCTCAGGCACCTCCTGCTCCAAGAGAGCCTTGAGGAAGGCAGGGCTGGTGCGCGAGATGATGATTTTGGGATTGTTGTTGTCGTTGGTCACGCGCTCCACCACGGCACGGATGGCGTCGCCCTTATGGTAGTTGTCGGAGGGAATCTGCTCGCTCTTGGGCAGGGTCAGCTCGTTGTTCTTGTCGTCGACCACGAGGATCTCGCGCTTCCACACCTGATAGACCTCGCCGGAGACGATCTCGCCCACGCGGTCCTTATACTGGCTATAGAGTTTGTCGTGTTCCAGCTCCAGGATTTTCGAGGCCAAGGTCTGGCGCAGGTTGAGGATGGCCCGGCGTCCAAAGTCGGCAAACCTCACGGGCTCGGTCACTTCCTCGCCCACCTCATAGTCCGACTCTATCTTGCGGGCGTCGGAGAGGCATATCTGCGTGTTGTCGTCCTCCACCTTGCCGTCTTCCACCACAGTGCGGTTGCGGTATATCTCACAGTCGCCCTTGTCGGGATTCACAATCACGGTGAAATGGTCGTCTGAGCCATAGATCTTCGCAAGCACGTTGCGGAAGCTCTCCTCTAAGACACTCGTCAGGGTAGCCGGGTCGATCTTCTTCTCTTTGTTGAATTCCTTGAAGGAGTCGAGCATGCTCATCGACTCTTCCACTTTCTTTGCTGCCATAGCTTATTTGAAACTTATTTGATATTTTGTATATTTCACTTCATTCATGTCAAACTCGTGGTCCACGTCCATCATCTGCGGGCGCTTCTTGCCTTCCACCTTGACCTTCTCCTTCGCGCTGACCACGAACTTCGGTCCGTCGACGCTCTTCAGGATGCCACGCACCTTCTTGCCGTCGGCCGTGAGCACTTCCACTTCCTTTCCTATGCAGTTCACATACTGCTGGGGCACCTTGAAAGGCTGTCCCAAGCCAGCCGAGCCCACTTCCAGTTCATAGTCCTCCTCATCGCGGTTGAGGCGGCTCTCTATGTAGCGGCTCAGGTCGGCGCAATCCTCTATCCACACGCCGTCGGCATGGTCAATCTCCACGACGATGCGGTCGTCGGGAGTAACCTCTACGTCGACAAGGAAGTACTCCTTGTCTTTCAACCACTCTTCTGCTAAACTCTTTACGACGTTTTTGTCAATCATACGAAGCGTTTTACTCTATAGATAAATAGCCTATTTAAAATAAAATGAGGAGCTCTCGGGGAGCCCCTCATTCCACTGAACACTGCAAAGTTACGGATTATTTTCCGCATGTGCAAGTTTTCTTGGTGTTTTCTTCATTTGCAACAGGAAAAAAACAAAATCCCCATGAGGGTGTTCAATATGGTGTATCTTTATTGTTGCCACTGCGAATTTGTGTCCAAGAGCTTGCCCAAGCGACCCATGTCACTTCGGATGGCCTTGCCTCCGCCTCCACTCCACAAACTCGAAGAGGGCCTGGCGGACGGAGCGCAGGCCGAAGAGCTCGGTATGGATGTCGTCCAAGCCCACCCATTGGGCTTTGGCGGCGTCGTCCATGGCGTGGAGCGAGCCGAAGTTGCCCACGTGGCAGAGGAAGAAGGCGTCCAACGTGGGCACGTCGAGACCAGAGTAGCGATACTTGTTGGGGAAGCTGAACAGGTACTCCGCCCTGTCCACCTTCAGCCCGGTCTCCTCCTCCACCTCGCGCACCACGCCCTGCTCCAAGGTCTCCCCTATGTCGCAGAAGCCGCCGGGCAGGTCGAGCGTGCCCTTGGCGGGCTCCTTCTTGCGCGTCAGCACGAGGATCTCGTCGTTGTCGTTGACGATGAACGCCGCCGTGGCCGACGACGGATTGAGGAAGTATTCGAAACCGCAGTTGCCGCACTTCTTGCTCTTGAAGTCCTGCTCCTCAAAATGTTTGCTGCCACACACGGGGCAGTAGGCGAATTTCTCTAATGGATGCAACATGGCAATTCACAATTCTTAATTCATAGTCTAGCCCATCATGCACAACTCATTGAAGTCACAAGACCGCCTTGATGGCCGCCTCCACAGCGGCGGGACTGGTGAGATCCTGCGCGCCCTTCACGACATTGCTCTCACGGTCGAGGAGGAACATGCAGGGTATCTGCTTGCCGGCGGCATTGACGTAGGTGTCGGCGCCGCTGTTGCCCTCACCCCGCAGCACACTGACCCATGGCAGCGCGGCGGTCTGGGTCTTCCAGAAGTGCTCGTTGTCGTCGTAGCTCACCTGATAGATTTCGAATCCTTGCGCGTGATACTTATTATATAGGTCGCGCAGCCACATGATGCGCTTGGGCGACCCCTCGGAGGCGAAGACGTGGAAGTCGAGCAGCACCACCTTGCCCTTCAATGAGGAGAGGCTTCGCTTCACGCCCTTGTTGTCGAGCAGCGATATGTCGATCAGGTTGGTCACACTCACCTTCGAGGCGTCGATCTCGGCGCTCTGCTGCTCCGCCTTCAATATCCGCTGGTTCTTCATACCCTCAAGAGCGATGTTGTGGAGATTGAGGCCGCGCTCAGAGCCGGGGTAATAGGCGTCCCAGCTGGTGGCCACGGCGGCATACACCTGCACGTCGTCTTTGGAGGCCGAGGGGTCGAAGATGAGCATCTGCTGGCCGCCAAGCACATAGGTCTGGAACAGCGCGAAATAGCTCGAAGCCAGCATGGGAGCCTTGAAGATGAAGTTCATCTTCACCTGCTGCTTGTAGGCCTGCAGGTAGCCGCCCACCACCTCCCTAACCTGTTCCACGCCCAACGAGGGATTGGCCACGGCGGCGTTGATCTGGTTTTGCAGCGCAATCTGCATGTAGGCCAACTGGCGGATTCGCTTGCACTCCTCACTGCCCGCCACCTCATAGTGCGACGACATGGTGGGATAGGCGGCCTTCACGCTCACCTGCTCCGTGGAGTCGATGGCGATGTTGACAATCTGGCCGGCGATGCGCAGGCGGTAGAAGTCGGGGGTCACGGTATCGAGGGCGTTCTCCTCAAACGAGAATGCGCCGTCGCTGCCCAACTTCACCGAGTCAACGACCACAGGGCCATCGAGGCTCAAATGTTCCAAATAGAGCAGAGAGTCCTTGGCGTCGGTGATGGCGCCGCTCACCTTGAACTTCTTCTGGCTGCACGAGGCCAGCGCGAGAATGGCCAACAGCGCAAGGGCTGCGAGGGCCGAATGTCTAATCTTCATATTCAATATATACCGTTATCAGTACTGACAGTTGTTTTTGATTCTGATTGCAAAGATAACACTAATTGTTTAGAGAGAAAAAGATTTTTTGGAAAATGTGGTTCAATGGATATTTTCCGTGGATTGGATATGTTGTTTCATTTCGTATAGTCCAGACTTCGCCAATGAATAAATGGTAATGGAAAATCATGGACAGGCTTGCCACCAAAGGTGTGGGCCTGAAGCGATGGGGAGGCCGTCGAGCTTGCTCGTAAGGCCACCCCACCGCTTCAGACCCATAGCTCCGGTAGGAGCGTAAGCCTGAACATGACCATTTTCCTTCCCCTTTACATATAAACTTGCCATGAATCCACGGAAAGTATCCGCTTTGCCTAAAGGGTTCGGTAGATGATTGGCGAGTTGTTTTTAATAGTTTTTAGGTATTGTACCCCTGCTTGAATCGTCCTACCTTTGCAGACGATTATGAACAATTCAAACCTCAAGACTTTTGTACTACTTTGTCTGCTGTTCGCTGCGAACATCATTCACGGACAGGAGCGGCTTATCAGTTGCACGGTCGTGGATAGTGAGAACAAGGAACCCCTGCCTGGTGCCATTGTCACACTAAAGGGCAGCACGACCACCACGGTAACCACCGATGCCAATGGCGTCTTCTCGTTGCACGCAAGCAAGGGAGCCTACATAGAGATTTCTTATCTGGGATACAGCAAGCTTACAGCCGCCCTGCTTCCTCAACATACTTATAAGTTAGTACCCTCTTCCACAGAACTTCAGAATGTTGTCGTGACTGCCACTGAGTCGTCGCATCTCTCAAGCACCTCCGTGATCGGCAAGCAGGCAATGCAGCATTTGCAGCCTTCCTCATTCACCGACATCTTGGAACTCCTTCCGGGAGGAATGGCCCGTGATCCGTCTCTCTCGACGCCCAACACCATCAACTTGCGTGAGGTTCCCATATCGAACAGCGACTACAGCACCACCTCTTTGGGAACCGCCTTCGTTGTCGACGGAGCCAGGGTGAGTACCAATGCCAACATGCAGTATCTCGCAGGAGCCTACGACAACACCTCTACGGCGCGTGACTTTACCAACTCTGGCGTTGACATGCGTGCCATATCCACCGACGACATAGAGTCGGTCAGCATAGTCCGTGGTATTCCCTCTGTGGAATATGGCGACCTGACAAGCGGACTGGTAAAGATCAACCGCAGGAAAGGCGGCCGCAACCTCTCGGCCCGTTTCAAGGCCGACATGGACACCAAACTCTTTTATATAGGCAAGGGGTTTGAATGGAAAAAACACCGCACGACCCTCAATGTCAGCGGCGACTATCTTGACAATCGGGCCGACCCGCGGAATGTCCTTGAGACCTACTCCCGGCTCACGCTTTCCGCCCGTTTCTCCAAGCGCTTTGACTTCAAGGGCTTTTCGGCTGAATTCAATTCCAACCTCGACTATACTGGCAGTTTCGACAAGGACAAGTTAGACCCGCAACTCAACTACGGAGGTGTGGACCGCTACAAGTCGGAGTACAACAGGGTGGCGACCAACCTCGACCTCAACCTCAGCAACAACAACGCCAATGGGCTATTGAGGGAAGTCAATGCCACGCTGTCCCTTTCCTATGACTACGACAAGATAACGAGGACACGGCTCGTACAGCTCGACGGCGAAACGCCCACCTCAACCACGACCACCGACGGTGAGCACGACGCCATCATCATTTCGCCCTATACCTATGCTGGCACCCAGAGCGTCGAGGGTGTTCCCTTCAGCCTCTACGCCAAGACGAACTTCAACTTCTCCCTGCCCCGTCTTGGAGCCTGCAGCCTGTCGATGAAGCTTGGAGCCGACTGGCAGCTCGACAAAAACTATGGCGACGGCCAGGTGTTCGACCCTTACCATCCGCTTTACCCCAACAGCTCGGCTCGTCCACGCAAGTATTCGTCGATACCTGCCTCCAACATCGGTGGCGCCTATGCCGAGGCCAATGCCGGACTGCCTGTCGGCCCGTTCCGCTTCGACCTCCAGGGTGGACTGCGCGCCTCTTCGCAGTTCAACCTGCCATCCGATTATCAGCTTCATGGCAAGGTCTATCTTGACCCCCGGCTGAATGCGGGGATTTCCTTGCCCGCCTTCAAGGTCGCAAGCCACGAAATGATTGTCCAGTTGCGCGGCGGATGGGGCATGCACACCAAGATGCCAACCATCGACCAGCTCTTCCCCGACAAGGCTTATATGGACATCGTCGAGCTCAATTATTTCAATGAGAACAAGGATTTCAGGCGCATTTACCTGCAGACTTACGTCATCGACCCCACGAACAGACAGCTTAGGGCGGCACGCAACAGGAAATGGGAAGTGTCGCTCGATGTGCGTTGGTTTGGCAACAGACTCTCGCTCACTTACTTCAATGAGAACATGACATCGGGTTTCCGCAACATGGCCACCTACGCACCTTATTATTATAAGCAGTATGACACCAGCGGGATAGAAGCCGGCACGCTTACGCAGGCTCCCGACGTAGGCACGTTGCCCTACAAGGAATACAACGACCTCAGGGCTTATTACAAGACGACAAACGGAAGCCGCACCTTCAAGCGAGGCGTTGAACTGACCTTGGGCACCAGGCGATTCCCCGTCATCAACACGCGCCTGACGGTCACCGGCGCTTACTTCCGCACCGAGTACCACAACTCCATAAGCGTGATGGAGCGTCCAGGCGATGTCGTAAACGGGCGGCAGGTCAACCTTGTTGGCCTCTACCGCGATGATGATGGATATATTAGGGAGATGTACAACACCAACTTCACCTTCGACACCGACATTCCCAAACTGCAATTGGGATTCTCCCTCTCGGCACAGTGCCTGTGGCTCACGGCCAGCCAGTCGATGCCCAAGGACAACAGACCCGAAAGTTATATGACCGAGGACGGCTCCCTCCATCCCTTCACAGCCAACGACGCCAACGACAAGATGCTGAAGTTCCTCGTCCGCACCTACAATCCCTCGCTCTATGAGCGACAGACGGTGCCCTTCAGCATGAACCTCAACCTGAAGGTGACGAAGCGGCTGCTCAACAACCATCTGCTCGTGGCCCTGTTCGTCAACAAGCTGTGGGATGCCCACCCCGACTACGTGCGCAACAACTTTAAGATACGCCGTTATGTGACACCTTATTTTGGAATGGAGTTGAACTTTAAAATTTGACCTTTATGCGACCAGAATCGAAGAAGACATGCATCGCCGTTGTCGCCGCCATCTTTCTGATGCTTGCGACAACTGGCTGCCATAAGGAATACACCGACTACGAAACGACTGCCGTCATCACATTGGCAGCCCCGGATTCCATCACCGTGGAGCAGATGCAGGGCACTGTCACGGTGACCAATCTGAACAACAGGCAGAGCTATGCTGCATCCTCCTTTCAAGGCAATCAGGTGGAATGCTCCCTGATGCGTGGTGTTTACAGTGTTTCTGCCGAGGGTTCCCTGCGTTATAGGGATGCCTCGGGCCAGGAGCAGTGCCGGATGTTCCGAGCCTCATCCTCCTATGAGCAGGTTCTCGACCATCCTTCTCACATTCGTTTAAATATAATGATCATATAGAGATGTCATTTGCGTTGTTTCTTTCAGTCCTAACATCATTCTTGGGAACATGGTGCCACACCTCCGACAACGACAATCCCATACTTCGTCTTGGCAGTATGGACAAGACCCGTACCGAGGTTTTCGCTCGTTATAACTATTCCTCTTCCGACAAGCCTTTCTTATACCAACTCGGTGATGGCTCTTCGTTGGCTTCCGTTGTGGCGAAATCGAGGGTATGGCTTTCTGACAGCACCGTCGTTTGGGGCAGCGCCTCATACACGACAGGAAAGAGGATGCATGTGAAATGGAATTCCACGGCCGACTATGCCTTGCTCTATCCTTACGTCATGGGCGATTCGCTGGGCGGAAACCTTTCTGTAGAGCGTTATACCTTCAGCGGGGGATGGACCCACCGATTCGGCAAATGGTCGTTGGGCGCCCAGATGCGCTTCCGCGCCGGCCACGAGTACCGCACCGTCGACCCGCGGCCACGCTCCATAGTGACCAGCCTCACTGTCTTGGTGGGTGCCGGGCTGAATGTCAACAGCCAATACCTTATCAGTCTGAAGGGTGGCGCCCGATTCTACAAGCAGACCAATGATGTGGCCTTCTATCGTGAGGCGGGCATCATTCCCGAATACCAGTTTGTGGGCCTGGGCATGGACTACAAGCGCTTCTCGGGCAGCAGGACCTCGGCCTACTACAAGGCCACGGGACTCATCGTTGGAGCCGGACTTGCGCCACGCCTCGACAGGGGATTGGATGTGAGCCTCACCTATGAGTACACGCCTTACAAACGCATCCTGCCAACCCTCAATTCCATGCCCATCACCAATCTTTATCTCTATGGTTGCGAAGGCCGCGTATCGTGGGCCTTCAACAGCCGCTGGAAAGTCTATGCCAGCGTGGATTATGAGAAGAGGGTAGGCGACGAGTATGTCTCAGGCTCTTCTTCTGGCACCGAATACAGGACCGTCACGCAGCTCACCATGTACCATGCCCATAATGCCCAATACATGATGGGAGTTGCCTACAGGCATGCGTGGAGTGCCTCGCGGTTGAGGCTGGGCCTCGACGGTGGCTACACCGACTTTGCCGCCGACTACCATTTTCCCCATCGGGAGATGAATGTCCAAAAGGCCGTCGCTCGCCTGTCGGCCGAATGGAACGGGAAATTGGGCAAGGACGCCTCCCTCGCATTGCGTGCCGATGTGGGGCAGGCCTTCGATGCGGGCGGCTCCCTCACCATGCCCTATGCCACCATGGACGAGGGTAACACCCGCTTGGTCAACGACACCTACGCCCACCTCAAGGACGCTTACACCATGGCCAACTTTGAGGCGAGATACGAGATGCCCCTGAGCGGCAAATACCGTTGGTTCGTTGCCCTCAATGCTGGCTACACGGGGGCAAGTGTGCTGAGCCAAAGGCAGGCGGGGGGCTCTGCCGGCATTGCCTTTTAATGGGAATCATATTATTAACTCATCATTTATATAGTGTAAAGCAATGAAACAGAAAATCTTGTTTGGCTTCATGGCCTTGATGGCATGCGGCCTCTCTCTCACATCATGCAGTGACAACGACGACGACAATGGTGTAAAGACGAAGATGGTTGAAGTCCCCATCTCTTTGTCCATGCCCCTCAACGTGAACCGTCCTGTCCTCAATGGGGCTGTGGCGACATTCACCGATGTCAACACAAAGAAGACCTATACCACCTCTTCCTTCACCCTCCTTGACGGTCAGTATGTCGACACGGTTTCCGTTCCTGAGGGCAGCTACAATGTAGAAGTGGAGGGCGACATCAAATATGCGCTCGACGATTCTACTACCATCACTTCCCATGTGAGGGCAACGCGCGAGAACACCCTGGCCTCTTCCAGCCGGCTCGACATGGCCCTCAACATCTACAGGTCGCAGGATGGACTTGTCATCTCTGAGATATTCTTCACTGGCACCCTTACCCCTGAGGGCAAGCAATACTCCGACGACCAATACTTCAAGATTGGCAACAACAGCGGCGACACCATCTATCTTGATGGCCTTGCTATCGTGGAGTCGGCTTTCCTTACAGTGGAGAAGGAGGATTACAGCCCCGACATCATGGGCAAGGCCATGACGGCGGATGCCATTTATGTGATACCGGGTTCTGGCAAGGAGCATCCCTTGGCTCCCGGCAAGGAGGTTGTCCTGGCCCTCAACGCACGCGACCACAAGGAAATCAATCCCAACTCCATCGATCTGAGCAAGGCCGACTTCGAGTTCTATGATGAGTCGTCCAATCCTTCATACACCGATGACGACAACCCCAACGTGCCAAATCTGGTCAACTGGTACGACTACTCCGCTTCCTATTTCAGCCTTCACAACCGTGGCTTCAAGTCGTATGCCATCGCGCGTCCCACGGTAGACGCTGACACCTTTATCAAGGAGTTCAAGTACACCTACACTTATACGTTCACCTACGGCGAGTATTCGTTCGATATGGATGGTGAGGGCTTCAAGATTCCCAACGAGTGGATCATCGATGCCGTGAACCTCAGTGTCGCCGACAGCTGGCAGTGGAATGTCACCGCACCAAGCCTCGATGCGGGATGGACCCATTGCGGCAGCGTTGACAGGGACCAGAACCGCTATGGCAAGGCGGTTGTGCGCAAGATGGAGAACGGCAAGTGGGTCGACACCAACAACTCCACCAACGACTTCAATGCCGACGCCACTCCTACATTGATGAAATAAGCTGGTTCCTATGGTTACGAGAAGAAACTTTCTTTGGATTCTTATGTTGTTGTGCCAGAGCCTTGCGGCCCTGGCGCAGCCTTTGCCCGTCGACTCACTTTACCATACGGGCAGACTCTCCAATGGGCTCACCTATTACATCGTGCGCAACAGCCAGACTCCCCATGTCGCCGACTTCTATATCGCGCAGCGTGTGGGAAGCATCCTTGAGGAGCCGCGCCAGCGGGGGCTTGCCCACTTCTTGGAACACATGGCGTTCAACGGCAGCAAGCATTTCCCCGGCGGCGACAACACCATCGTGAAGTGGTGCGAGCGCAACGGAATCAAGTTTGGAGCCAACCTCAATGCCTACACGAGTGTCGACGAGACCGTCTACAACATCTCAGCGATTCCTGTGGGCCGAGCTGGCGTTGTCGACACCTGCCTGCTTATCCTCAGCGACTGGAGCCACGACCTCAATCTCAGCGACGATGAGATCGACAAGGAGCGGGGTGTCATCCGGGAGGAATGGCGCACCCGTCGGGCGGTGATGGCTGTGCAGAGGCTGATGGAGGATGCCATGCCTGTGGTGTATGCCGGAAGCAAGTATGCCGACTGTATGCCCATAGGCAACATCGACATCATCAACAACTTCCCCTACAACGACCTGCGCGACTACTACCACAAATGGTACCGCCCCGACCTGCAGGCCATCATCGTTGTCGGCGACATCGACGTAGGCGACATCGAGCGGAAGATAAAGGCCACGTTCTCTGCCATACCGACGCCCGCAAACCCTGCCCCGCGCGTCTACTATCCTGTTCCAGACAACCGGCAGATGATTGTCTTCGCCAAGCAGGACAAGGAACAGCCCACGGTCAACTTCTCGCTCTATATGAAGCGCGAAGCCACTCCACGCGCGCAGCGCAACACGGTGGCTGAATACCGCGCTGACTATTTGGGCTATTTGGTTACACGTATGCTCAACGACCGGCTCGACGACATCACCCAAAGGCCCAACCCTCCTTTTGTCTCGGCTTCTGTCCGCAATGGCGGCTTCTTCCTCGCCTCTACCAAGGATGCCTTCACGGGTTTTGTCATGTGCAACCCCGACTCTGTGGAAAAGGGCATTGACGCATTGGTGGGCGAGATGGAGCGCGTCCGCCAGCATGGCTTTACCGAGGCCGAGCTGCAACGCGCCAAGAAAGAGTGGATGAGAGGCATCCGCAACGACTATGAGGAGCGCGACAAGCGTCGCAACAGTGAGTTCGTGCGCAACTGCGTCAGCAACTTCACCGACGGCACCAACCTGCTCTCCCCAGCTGATGAGCTGCGGCTGGCAGAACAGCTCGACGGGGCGGTGGACCTGAGAGAGGTCAACGCGGCCGCCGCCACACTCATCACCGACAGCAACCAGGTCGTGACCCTCTATGGCCCGGAGAAGGATGGCTTCAAGCTGCCTTCGGAAAAGGACATCGAGCGCACGATTCTTGCTGCCCAGGCGCGGAGCTATGATTCCTACAAGGAACTCTCGCTGCCCGCTTCCTTGATGACGGTGAGGCCAAAGGCTGGCTCTATTGTAAGTGAAAGGCCGTCAAAGTATGGCTACACGTGCTTCAGCCTTTCCAATGGAATGACAGTATACGCCCGCAGCACCGACTTCGAGGCCGACAACATCAGCATGAAGATATTCAGCAACGGAGGCACCTCCCTTTATGGCGTCGATGACTTGCCCAGCCTCAGCTATGCCGCCTCGGTCATCTCCTCTTCTGGTCTTGCCGACATGCCGGCACTCACCATCGAGAAGATGCTTGCCGGCAAGACGGTGAGTGCGGCTCCCTATATCAGCGGTGAGGAGGAGGGCATCAATGCGTCATGCGGCAAGGCCGACATGGAGACGATGTTCCAGTTGGCCAACCTTTATTTCACGAGTCCGCGGCGCGACGAGGATGTCTTCAAGAGCATCATGGACCGCCAGCGCACCTTCCTCGCCAACCGCGACGCCAGTCCCATGGTAAGCTATCGTGACAGCCTCACGGGCATTCTCTATGGCAACAATCCGCGCCTGGCTCCAATCAAGGAGGAGACGCTCGCCAAGGTGAGCCTCGACCGTATCATGGAAATCTATCGTGAGCGCTTCGCCGATGCTTCCGATTTCAACGTGGTCATCACGGGCAGTGTCGACTTCGACAAGCTGCGCCCCCTGCTCTGCGCCTATCTGGCCTCGTTGCCTACTCTTCATCATCGTGAGGAGGCCCGCGACAACAATGTGAGGATAAGGCCCACCAGGGAGGTCCACTGTTTCACCAAGCCGCAGGAGGTGCCTGCGTCTACGACAAACATTTTTGTCACGGCACCGCTTGAGGCGACGGCCGACAATGACATGAAGCTTGACGTGTTGAGCCAGATCCTTCGAATCCAATACACCGAGAAAGTGCGTGAGGAGAAGGGCGGCACCTATGGCGTGAGCGTCAGCAGCAGTCTCGATGACTTTCCTGTGCCTTTGGCTTTGTTGCGCATCAGCTTCCGCACGGACCCGTCGAAATACGCCGGCCTCATACCTATTGTATACAAAGTGTTGGACGACATGGCCCAGAACGGTCCCAGCCAGACCGACCTCGACAAGATCAAGGAGTATGAGGAAAAGACCTATGGGCAGGTGAGGATTATGAACGACTACTGGCAGCAGATGATGTACGACTACGTATCAAAGCATATCGATTATGACACGGACTATGTCAGACGTGTCAGGAAGTTGACCACCAAGGATATCCAGGCCATCGCCAGGAACCTCGTTGCCGCCAATCGTTGCATCGAGATAACCATGTTGTCGGAAAAGAAGTAATGTCGTCGCACAGTCGGGTGCGGCCTTTGCAGCTTTGCGAGAGATATGGATGTGCGCTCTGCGTGCTTAGCGCTTCTTCGAGGCGCTGAGTGCACTCCCTCCATCGCCACTCGCCCCGGGCAGCGCTACGCTTGCCCGGGGGCGAGAAAGGCCGCCTCTTCGAGGCTGTTTTTGTGTTCAATGGATATTTCCGTGGTTTGGATATGTTATTCCATTTCGTATTGTCCTGACTTCGCCAATGAGTAAATGGTAATGCAAAATCAGCGCATCCTTGTATCTGCCCAAAAGCGGGGAATGCCTTGACTTGAAGCTTTCTGCCGTAGAATTTTATGCGTTAGGGCGCAATTTTACGCGATAGCGATTTTCGTCATGGGCATGCTTGCCTCCAAAGGTGTGGTTCTGAAGTGACGGGGTAGCCGTCGAGCTTGCTCGTAAGGCTACTCCGTCACTTCAGAACCATAGCTCCGGTAGGAGCGTAAGCCTGGACATGATCATTTTCCTTCCCCTTTACATATAAACTTACCATGATTCCACGGATAATATCAGCTGTGCCAGTATTTCGACCAATTGCCCTCTAAGGCCAAATGGCATTCGCCCAATTCGGCTCATTCGTTGAAAAGAACATTGACAGAAGACAGGGCGAGGGTGTGAGCCTGCAATCCGCTGAATCGTTACCCCCAAAAGCCTCTATTATAAAAAATATGAAATAATAAGGCTTTTATTTGTCGTTCTGCCATAAAAGAGGTATCTTTGCACGATACAATTATTTTAGATGCAGATCAAAACAATAAGATTTTATTTTTAGATGAACGTAATTACAAAGACCGTTCAATTGCCTGATGGAAGAACCATCTCAATTGAAACTGGAAAAGTGGCCAAGCAAGCTGACGGATCCGCAGTGCTCCGTTTGGGCAACACCGTGTTGTTGGCAACAGTTTGCGCAGCCAAAGAGGCCGTCCCCGGTACGGACTTCATGCCTCTGCAAGTTGATTACCGCGAGCAGTACGCTGCCGCTGGTCGTTTCCCCGGTGGCTTCACCAAGCGTGAAGGCAAAGCCAACGACGATGAAATCCTGACCTCTCGCCTCGTTGACCGCGTGCTGCGGCCGCTGTTCCCCTCAGATTTCCACACGGAAGTCTTCGTCAATGTGATCCTTTTCTCCGCCGACGGCGTTGACCAGCCCGACGCCCTCGCCGGCTTCGCAGCCTCCGCCGCCCTGGCGTGCTCAGATATACCCATCGAATGCCCCATCTCCGAAGTGCGCGTGGCAAGAGTCAACGGCGAGTATGTCGTCGACCCCACCACGGAGCAGATGAAGGACGCCGACATGGACATCATGGTGGGAGCCACAAAGGACAACATCATGATGGTGGAGGGCGAGATGGACGAGGTGAGCGAACAAGACCTCATCCAGGCGCTCAAGGTGGCCCACGAGGCCATCAAGCCCATGTGCGTACTGCAGGAGGAGCTGGCCAAGGAGCTCGGCACCGACAAGAAGCGCGAATATTGCGACGAGACCAACGACGAGGAGCTGCGCGAGCAGGTGCGCAAGGAGACCTACGACAAGTGCTACGCCGAGGCTCAGGCCGCCGACGCCGACAAGAAGCACCGCGAGGAGGTCTACGACAACATCAAGGCTGAGTTTGTGGAGGCCTACGACGCCGCCCACACCGACCTCAGCGAGGAGGAGCTGGAGGAGAAGCACGCCGAGATCGACCGCTACTACGCCGACGTGCAGCGCGACTCCATGCGGCGCAGCGT
>SAMEA3663095__coassemble_925_pt1 | contig 33540 bp, 24 predicted proteins | sample SAMEA3663095__metabat2_high_PE_012 | metagenome-assembled genome bin SAMEA3663095 (sample SAMEA3663095) | pig gut metagenome | biome: pig gut; feature: pig-associated habitat; material: faeces | place: France | collected 2012 | reverse complement strand
GGCCAGCGGGTCGGGATCGGGACCAGAACCGGATGGCAGGGGCTCGGAGAGCAGCCCGCTGTCGAAGAGCGACGCATAGGGCAGGCGGAGCAACTTGGCGATGAAGAGCCGGCGGCTGTAGGGATTGCGGTAGCGGGGGTTCACCTCCAACTGCACAAGCTGCATCACCAGCGAGGCCACCGGCGACAGGGACAGGGGATAGCCCATTGTGATGTTGAGCTGCCCCACCTCGCTGGGTATGCAATGCACCACGGTAGGCAGGAGATTCTCGTCGGCCAGCACGATTGCCGTGCGGATGCCGTCCTTGTAGCGACCGTTCTCCCTCAGCCAGGTGGCAGCATAGCGGGCCTGTACGTCCTCGGTGGGCGCGCCCACTATCGTGATGTCACCAAGACGGGACAGATTGTCGAAGATGTCGGCGCGCCCCTCGTCGAGCTGGTTGGGAAACATCCGGCGAAGCTGGTTGACGTAGCGGCCGGCCTCATGGGACATCTCCTGCCCGCCCACCTGAAAGGCACGGGTGTAGTAAGCGTCGAAGTCCCAATAGAACTTGGCACGCCCCATCCGCTCCAGCCGCTTGGCCAGCTGGATCTCAGCCTCCTGCATCATGTTGAACCCCACTAAGAGGTAGCAGTCATACTTGAGCCGAAGCTCCTCAAGTTGAGCCACCTGGCGGTAGAGCTGCCCCTCGTAGGCCAGCCGCTGGGCCAAGAGGGTGGAGTTGTATTCCATATAGATGTCGTAGAGGCGGCTCCAGAACTCCATGAACTTCTGCTTGAGGTAAGAGCCTTGGTCTTCGGTGAAGTTGGCGAAGAACTTGCCCACCAACTTCTTCTGCTCCTCGTCGAGGAAGTCCACGTCGTCATACTCGTGGATGCCCTCCACGTTGCGGAACACTTGCCGAGGGTCGGCCATATTCTTGTCGAGGTCGTCAAAGTCGGCCAAGAGCAGCTGCCCCCAACCATAAAAATGCTCAAAGGTCTCCTGCGCTCCCGTCAGACGGGTGTAGACCTTATACAGGTCGCACACCAACTTGATGGAATCGGCCACTTGCAGGTGGCTCTGATCGCGGAAGAGCTGGCTGATGGTGATGTAAGCCGGACTCCAGAACGGCCGTGTCTCGCCCTCGGCCAAAGCCGCATTGAAGAAAACCGACGCCCGCTTGTTGGGGAACACCACGGCGATGCGCCCTAAATTGGAACTGTATTTTTGCTTGATGTCTTGAGCGACATACTCCAAGAAAGTCTTCATTCTACTCAATAAGATTAATAGGGATTGACCTGAACTGTCTCATTCCTGAACACATACCACAGAAAACCTCTCACCTCACTGTAACCCATCAAGCGGAGAAGCCCCATGTAGTTTCTGACCTGCTTCTCGTGGTCGGCGTCAGGGGTGGCGAACTTGAAATCCACCACCACCGCCTCACGCCCGTCTATCATCACGCGGTCGGGGCGGTAGGTGGCGAGGGAACCAGTCAGTGGGTCGGTGGCGAGGATGTTGCACTCGTTCATCAGTGTGAGGCCGGGCCTGAACCACTGTCTCACCAAGGGATCGTCGAAAGCCGTGCGCACCAGCCGCAACACCTTCTCACGTGGGATGGCGGGCGCGCCGATGATGCCACCCAGCTCAAACTCGGCGAGCCTCGGCTCCACGTCGTCGATGGTCGCTATGGTGGAGAACAGCTCATGCAGCACATTGCCCAAATCGATGAACGCGGCCTCACGCTCCTGACTCTCCATGCCGCCCTCGATGAAATGGCGGCTTTGGTTGCTCTGCACGAACACCACGTGATGGGTCTTGGGCGTCAAGGCTATGTCCTTTGGCTCCGGCTTGCGGTCGAACACATTGGCAGTGGGCTTCTTTTTCTCCGCCGGCTTTGACGGGCTCGCTATGGGCTGCCCCATCTCGAAATGCAGAGTGCCGTCGGAAGACTCGGCGGTGAGGCTGCCCTCGGGACGCTGCTCAGCACCCGACACGAGATAGTCCTCTATGGTGTAGGAACGGCAATTCCATTTATCCTCGTCCTGCTTCTTCCTCACGGGCTTTCGCTTCCCCATCACGTAGAGTCCCTTCTTGGCACGGGTGAAGGCCACGTAGAGAAGATTGAGGTTGTCTACCACAACCTGCTGGTGCTCAGTCTCGTAGTCGTAGGCGTAGATGCTCTCCAAGAGCCTTGATTGGAATTTCACCGGCACCTTCACCAACTCCGTGTAGGGCTTCTCTTTAGGCGTGGTCCACAGCGTGTTGTCATAGCGTTCCAACACCCAGTCGCAATAGGGTATGATGACATGGCCAAACTCCAGCCCCTTGCTCTGGTGGATGGTGAGCAGGCGTATGCCATCGCTCTCCGAGCCTGTGATGCTCTTCGAGCAGAGCGACTCGTCCCAAAGGCGCAGGAAGTCGGCCACGTTGCCCGGGTTGTCCTGCACATAGCGGGAGAGCTGGTCGCTCAGGCAGCACAAGTAGGCCGTCTGGCTGTCCCAGTCGTTGAGTCCAAACACGCTCCTTATCTCCTCCACCATGTCGACGAGCGGCATGACCGAGGTGCGCCCAAGGTTGTTGTAGAAGCCCCTCGGTAGGAACGACACCAAATGTTCGAAATACACCTCCATTCCGCCAGTCTCTCCCCTGTTTTCCACCACTGGCATGGCCATCTGGCTCAAGTCGTCCTCATTCCCACACCGGAAGCGCTGGTACAAATGGGCCAACAAGGCCACATAATAAATGTCTCCCGGATTGGCTACCACCCTTAGTGCGGTGACAATCAGGTTCACCGCCGGCGAGGCCTGCAGCTGGTAGGCCTCGTCGGAGACCATCTTCACAGGATTGTCGGGCAAGCTCATGAAATAGTCCACGATGTGGGAAATCTCCGACCGCGAGCGGGAGAGGATGGCGATGTCCTTCAGCTCCACACGCTGCTGGTCCACGAGCTGGTTAATGGTCCGCCTGAGCATTTCCAGTATCCTGTCGTCGTAGCTCTCTCCATCATCGGTCTTCTCGGGAATGAGGTCAATTTCCACACGTCCCTCCGCGGGCCGCCATTCCGGCACCTCCTGCGACAGGCCGTCGTAGGCTTTCTCTATCTCTCCCGCCTGACCCACCAAACTCTTGCACGCTGCCGCCGGCACGCTGCCGCGAAGCCCATCGGTCTCGCCCCTCAGCCGCTCGGCCTCCGCACGGTTGGCAAACTCGAAGAAAGAGTTGTTGAACACCACAACATTCCGGCTCGACCTGTAGTTGACCTTCATGGGCTGGGCGTTGAGCTCGCCGGGATTGAATTCCCCCTCAATGCTGTTGAGCAGTTTCCAGTCGCCGTCGCGCCAGCGGTAGATGCTCTGCTTCACGTCGCCCACAATGAGGTTTTGCGAGATTCCATCGTCATCCTTCGGAGCCTTGGCCATGCTCTCGCCGAGAAGCACCTTGAAGTTCTTCCATTGTATTCGGCTCGTGTCCTGGAACTCGTCTATCATGATGTGCTGTATCTGGGCGCCAATCTTCTCATAGACGAAGGGCGAGTCCGACTGCTTGATCATCCCGGCCAAGAGGGTCTGGGTGTTGGAGAGCAGAAACCTGCTCAGTTCCTTGTTCCTCTTGTCCACGCTCTCGTCGATATAGCGCAACAGTCGTATCTTATAGAGGTTCTGCAGGGTGAACAAGGCCGAATAGTAGCTTCGGGCGTATTCCTTTCGGGTGCGCTCGCTCTTCTGCGCCAGGGCTGAAAGCTCCTCCCCGGCCGCGGTGAGCCCCTTGGCGCCCAGCCACGCCTCAGGATGTTCCATGGCCTCCAAGAATCGCTTGCCCAACAGCTCGGAGTCGGTATAGGCTCCATTGCCCAACTTCTTGAAGTAGGTCCAAGCACCCGAGCCCTTGAACTTGAAGTCGTCGGTCTTGAGGCCATACTTGTCGACTATGGCGTGGAATTCGTCAGCAATCCCCTTGAAGTGGTCCTCCGCGGTTTTCCTGATGGCGAACAGGGTGCTGCTGATGTCTTTGAAGAAGTCTGGGGCGGAGAACCTCCTGTCCATCTCCTCCCGGTTGTCCTTGAAGTCGTCCTTGAAGATGTTCATCCCAAACGACTTCAGTTCACTGATGACATTCCACGACTTGTCGTCGGCCATGTTCTGATTGATGAACTCCATGATCCATTTCAGTACCTTGTCGTTGGCATGGAGCGACTCTATCATCCTGTCGACCGACTCTTCCTCCACCTGCCTGTCATTCAGTTCCACACGCAGGTTGGCGTTGAGCCCCAGCTCCCTGGCGAGGTTTCTCAGCACACTTTGGAAGAAGGAGTCGATGGTCTCCACGCGGAAATACTGGTAGTTGTGGAGAATCAGCATCAGCGCGGTCTGCGACCTGGCTCTAATGGTCTTCTCATCGAAAGAGGTGTCGTCCATGATTGCCCTTAGGTAGTCGTCCGACGGTGGCAGGCTCTTGGCCAGACCGTAGAGCTGTCCGAGAATGCGCATCTTCATTTCTTCAGTGGCCTTGTTGGTGAAGGTCACGGCAAGGATGTTGCGAAAGCCCATCGGATTTTGGATGAGAAGCTTGATATATTCCACGGCCAAACGGAAGGTCTTTCCGCTTCCCGCACTTGCACGGTATATTGTAAGGGATTGAATCATAAGGTTATAGCATTATCATTCTCAACAGTTTCTTCATACAAGGACGAAAGAGGGCCAATCGGGTTTTCCACCTCGATTGGCCCTCCTCTCCCATTACTTTTGGAGCAGCTTCTCAGCCATTCCCTTGGCGGCCCTGCGGCCGTCGCCCATGGCGAGAATCACTGTGGCGCCGCCGCGCACGATGTCGCCGCCGGCATAGATTTCACCGCGGCTCGATTGCATGTTCTCGTCGACCACTATCGTATTCTTGCGTCCCAACTCCAGTCCGGAAACCGACTTGGGCACCAATGGGTTGGGACTCACTCCAACAGCCACGACCACCTGGTCGCAATCCATCGTGAGGGTCTCACCCGTGGGCACGGGACGGCGGCGGCCTGAGGCATCAGGCTCGCCCAACTCCATCACGTCGAGCACCGCTGCCCTTACCGCGCCATTCTCATCAACAAGATATTCCTTGGGATTATGGAGGGTGAGGAATCGGATGCCCTCTTCCTTGGCGTGCTTCACCTCTTCCAAACGAGCTGGCATCTCTGCCTCTGAGCGGCGGTAGACCAGCGTCACGTCGGCTCCCAAGCGCTTGGCGGTGCGGCAGGAGTCCATGGCCGTGTTGCCACCACCTACCACAATCACCTTCTTGCCCAAGTTGATGGGCGTGTCGGTCTCTGGGTTGGCTGCGTCCATCAAGTTGATTCGGGTGAGATACTCGTTGCTCGACATGATGTTGATGGCGTTCTCACCGGGAATGCCCATGAAGTTGGGCAGTCCGGCTCCAGAACCCACAAACACGCCCTTGAAGCCTTGCTCCTCCAGCTCCTCTATGGAGATGGTCTTGCCCACGATGCAGTCGGTCTGGAAGTGGACACCCATCTTGCGCAGGTTGTCTATCTCCACATCCACAATGTGGTTGGGCAGACGAAACTCAGGAATGCCGTAGCGCAGCACTCCGCCCACCTCGTGGAGAGCCTCGAAGACATACACTTCAAATCCTCGCTTCACCATGTCGCCGGCAAAGCTCAGACCAGCGGGGCCAGAGCCCACCACGGCCACCTTGATGCCATTGCCGGGGGCACAGGCAGGGAGCTGGGCTTGCCCGCTCTCCCGCTCATAGTCGGCGGCAAAACGCTCCAAATAGCCTATGGCCACGGCCTTCTCACCCATCTTCAGATGGATGCACTTGCTCTCGCACTGCTTCTCCTGTGGACAAACGCGGCCACAGATGGCGGGCAGAGCCGAAGTCTGCTTCAGCACAGCGGCTGCGCCCAAGATGTTGCCCCGCTCGATGTTCTTCACAAAAGAGGGTATGTTGATGTTGACGGGACAGCCCTCCACGCAGGTGGGCTTGCCGCAGTCGAGGCAGCGCTTTGCCTCGGTCATGGCCTGCTCCCTCGTAAGCCCCTTGTTGACCTCTTCCAATCGGGTAGTGGCCCTGTATGCAGGATCCAACTCGGGCATGACCACTCGCTCTATGGCCTTGCGATCCTTAGGCTTCAAGGCAGCCCTCAGCTCCTGGCGCCAGGGTGCGTTGCGGTCGGTCAGCGACTCCTCGTCCTCCCCTTGGGTCTCAGGCTTTCCCAATGTGTCTTGCCGCTCCCTCTGCTCCGCACGCTCTTCGGCCATGGATTGGGGCAGATGCTCCGCATAGTGGTCCATCTCCTCACGCTCCACGCGCTTGAAAGTTCCCATGCGCTTGAACATTTCGTCCCAGTCCACCTGGTCACCGTCAAACTCTGGACCATCGATGCACACAAATTTCGTCTTTCCACCTATCGTAAGTCGGCAGGCTCCGCACATTCCGGTGCCGTCCACCATGATGGTGTTCAGCGAAACGTCGTTGGGTATTCCATATTTATGGGCCATCAACGAGCAGAACTTCATCATTATGGGAGGACCGATGGCCAGCACCTTGTCGACATGCTCACGGTTGATCACCTCTTCCATGCCAACGGTGACGACTCCTTTCTTGCCCCAGCTTCCGTCGTCGGTCATGATGATGACTTCATCACTGTATTCCTTCACATCATCCACCATGATGACAAGTTCCTTTGTGCGTCCTGCCAAGACAGAGACCACTCTGTTGCCGGCTTTTTTCAAGGCGGTGAGGATGGGAAGAATAGCGGCTATGCCGATGCCGCCTCCGGCGCAGAGCACGGTGCCGTAGTTCTCGATTCTCGACGGAGTGCCGAGTGGCCCCACAATGTCGTGCACCCCCTCGCCCACCGACAGGCGGCAGAGTTTGGTCGACGACAGACCCACCTCCTGAACCACCAAGGTCAAGGTTCCCCTCTCGGGATCACTCTTGGCTATGGTGTAAGGCACGCGCTCACTCTTGCTGTCTACACGAATGATGATGAAGTTGCCCGGGCGGCAGCTTCTCGCAATCAGCGGCGCTTCCACCTCAAGGCAGAAAACCTTCTCGCTGAATTGTTGCTTGCTTACGATTTTGTACATACTTAGGTCTTTTTTTGATGCAAGATGCATGTATGCACGATGCATGATTTCTTAGAAATGATTTAAGGATAAAATAGTTACTTTGGTGGTGATTCGTTAAATGCATGGCACACGTGGCGCGAAGCATTCTATAGATTGGCGTCCTCAGGGATGCCTTGTATGGATATAGAGTCAAGAGGACACCTCTGCCCTCTTGACTCTCAGGTGACTAAAAGTTCTTGTCGTCGAGCATCTCAAAGCCGCAGTAAGGCACGAGTGCTTTCGGCACGCGGATACCCTCGGGGGTCTGGTTGTCCTCCATGATTGCCGCCACGATGCGGGGCAGGGCCAAGGCGGAGCCGTTGAGGGTGTGGCAGAGTTCAATCTTCTTGTCGTCGGCATGGCGATAACGGCAATGCAGGCGATTGGCTTGGTAGCTCTCAAAATTAGACACCGAGCTTACCTCAAGCCAGCGCTTCTGGGCTGCGCTCCACACCTCAAAGTCGTAGCAGATGGCTGAGGTGAAACTCATGTCGCCACCGCACAGGCGGAGCATGTGATAGGGAAGCTCAAGCTTCTGGCAAAGGCCCTCCACATGGTCGAGCATCTCCTTTAGGCTGTCGTAGCTGTGCTCTGGAGTGTCAATGCGCACAAGCTCCACCTTATCGAACTGATGCAAGCGGTTCAGGCCTCTCACGTCCTTGCCGTAGCTTCCAGCCTCGCGTCTGAAACAGGCCGAATAGGCGCAGCGCTTGATGGGCAGGTCCTTCTCGTCAAGGATCTCGTCGCGGAAGAGATTGGTCACAGGCACCTCGGCCGTTGGGATAAGGTAGAGGTCGTCGAGATTGCAGTGGTACATCTGGCCTTCCTTGTCTGGGAGTTGCCCAGTGCCAAGGCCAGAGGCTTGGTTGACCACAAAAGGCGGCTGTATCTCCAGATAGCCGCTCTTGCGGGCCTCGTCGAGGAAGAAAGCCTCAAGGGCGCGCTGGAAACGAGCCATCTTGCCAATGTATACGGGGAATCCGGCTCCGGTAATCTTCACGCCAAGGTCAAAGTCCACAAGATTGTACTTCTTGCAGAGATCCCAGTGGCAAAGGGCGTCATCGCCCAAATTGGGTTTCTCTCCCCCCTCCTTCACCACCACGTTGTCGGAGGCGTCCTTACCCTCGGGGACATCATCGTTGGGCACGTTGGGAATGGTCAGCAGCAGCTCGGTCATATCGTTCTGAGCCTGCTCCATCTGGGCCTGCAGTTCCTTGTCGGAGGCCTTCAAGTCGGCCACCTGTTGCTTTATCGCATCGGCTTCGTCCTTCTTGCCGCTCTTCATCAGACCGCCAATCTGCTTCGACAGCTGATTCTGCTGTTGCTTGTTGGCATCCAACTTCTGCTGGGCTTCGCGACGTTGCCTGTCAAAATCCAAAACCTTTTCGATAGCCTCACGGGCACCATCAAAATGCTTCTTCTCCAGGCCTTTGATGACATGTTCCGTGTCTTCGCTGATTAGTTTCAATGTTAGCATGTTGATAAAAACTTTTAGAATTGCTTATTTCTTCGCAAAAATACAAAAAAGATTGTATATCATACCGAGAAAAGGGGAAAAAATTGCCAGCCGACAACGAATTATTCCTCTTCAGTCACCAAACAACGGGCTTTCTCCATCGCAATTGCGTCATTTCCTACGCCAAACCTGCTCAAAGGCTGCGCTCGTCAGCTTGTAGCTTGAAATTCTGTATGGCGTTATCCGCTTTTCCGATTGCCAATCGCCACTGCATGAAGGACGGCATTCCCGTTCCATTCCTCTCTTCCAAGAATGTCATCCAAGCAGAATACAGCGAGACATGAGAAAAGGCCTTGAAACTCAGTGAGCTTCAAGGCCTTGACGGTATCAGTCGTGAGAATTGAGTTCTGCTGTCCTAACCCTCGACAGAGTCTCGGGCGACATCTGCAAGTAGTTGGCAATATACACCAAAGGAGCGCGCAGGACCACCTGCGGGCTGAGCTTGCACATTTTCCTGTAGCGGCTCTGCGCCGACTCGAATCTCACCAAGTCGGCATGAACCTGAGAGATAATCAGGCTCTCCTCCAATATCTTACGATAGAGCATCTGAATGTTCACGTTGGTGATGGCTATCTGCTCCAACTGCGCCTTGGGCAGGGCAAAGACCGAGGACGGCTCCAGGGCTTCCACCTGCAGCGAGGATGGCTCCTCCTTGAACAGACTCTCAATGCACATGAAGATGGTGTGGTCCTCGCCAAGATGCTCTGTCACTTCCTTGCCGTTCTTGTAATAGAACTGGCGGATGAGTCCGCGGTCGAGATAGTAGATGTTTCTACAGACTTCGCCCTCCTTGAGAATCATCTCGCCCTTGGCAAAATGCATCGGGACAATGATACTCTCAAGGGTGTCCAGCTCCTGATGGGTCATAGTACTGTATTTCCGAGCCAATTCCCGGGCGATGTCTCGTGTTGAAGATTCTGGTATTTTCATTGTCTTTCCTCCTTACACCTTATTATTAAGTGGATGAAAAATTAGTCCAACTTGAGGACGGCAAGGAAAGCCTTTTGCGGCACCTGCACGTTGCCGATCTGCTTCATGCGCTTCTTGCCTTTCTTCTGCTTTTCCAAGAGTTTCCGCTTACGGCTCACATCGCCGCCATAGCATTTGGCGAGCACATCCTTGCGCACCTGTTTCACGGTCTCCCTGGCAATGATCTTGGCTCCGATGGCCGCCTGGATGGCGATGTCGAACTGCTGGCGTGGAATCAGATCCTTCAGTTTCTCGCACATTCTCCTTCCCATTGACACGGCATTGTCCTGATGGGTGAGCGTCGAAAGGGCATCCACTGGCTCGCCATTGAGCAGGATGTCGAGTTTGGCCAGTTTCGAAGGCCTATAGGAATCCAGATGGTAGTCGAATGAGGCGTAGCCCTTCGAGATGCTCTTGAGCTTGTCGTAGAAGTCTATCACAATCTCGCCCAACGGCAAGAAGAAGTGCAGCTCCACTCGGTTGCCGCTCACATATTCCTGGTTGATGAGTTCGCCCCGCTTGTCCAGACACAGGGTCATAATGGGGCCGATGAATTGTGTGGACGTGATGATGGTGGCTCGGATGTAGGGCTCCTCGATGTGGTCGATGAGTGTCTGGTCGGGCAGTCCCGACGGATTGTGCACCTCCTTCACGTTGCCCTGTTTGTCGTACACCCTATACGAGACGTTGGGCACGGTTGTGATGACATCCATGTTGAACTCACGGTCGAGCCGCTCCTGAATGATTTCCATGTGGAGCAGACCAAGGAATCCACAGCGGAAGCCAAATCCCAAAGCCACACTGCTTTCCGGCTGGAAGGTCAACGACGCGTCATTGAGCTGCAGCTTCTCCAAGGAGGCACGCAGATTCTCGTATTCCGAAGGGTCTATTGGATAGACTCCAGCGAAAACCATCGGCTTCACTTCCTCAAAACCCTCGATGGCTTTGTCGCAGGAACAGTCCACGTGGGTGATGGTGTCGCCCACCTTCACTTCCGTGGCGGTCTTGATGCCACTCACGATATAGCCCACCTCGCCGCTGGACAACTGGCTGCGGGGAATCATGTCCATGCGCAGCACACCCACTTCGTCAGCCGTATACTCCTCGCCGGTATTGAAGAACTTCACCTTGTCGCCCTTCTTGATGCATCCGTTCAACACCTTGCAGAGTACAATCACACCCCGGAAGCTGTTGAAGATGGAATCAAAAATCAACGCCTGAAGGGGTTTCCTTGGGTCGCCTTTCGGCGGGTCGATGCGGTTGACAACAGCCTCAAGAATCTCATCCACTCCCTCACCAGTCTTGCCCGATGCGCGAATGATCTCGTCGCGCCCACAGCCCAACAAGTCGACGATTTCATCCTCCACCTCGTCCGGCATGGCCTGGGGCATATCTATCTTGTTGATTACGGGGATGATGGTCAAGTCATGGTCTATGGCCATGTAGAGGTTGGATATTGTCTGGGCCTGCACGCCCTGCGTGGCGTCCACCACAAGCAGGGCGCCCTCACAGGCAGCGATGCTTCTCGACACCTCGTAGGAGAAATCAACGTGTCCCGGAGTGTCTATCAAGTTGAGTGTATATTTCTTGCCGTCCTTGGAGGTGTAGTCCATCTCTATGGCGTGGCTCTTGATGGTGATGCCGCGCTCACGCTCCAAATCCATGTCGTCCAACATCTGGCCCTCCGTAATCTGTATCGTATGGGTACGTTCCAGCAGGCGGTCGGCCAATGTTGACTTACCGTGGTCGATATGGGCGATGATGCAGAAATTCCTTATATTCTCCATGTTTTTTCTATTGAATTGCAAATATAGTAATTTTTTCGCAATGGGACATTATCTTCGCTCAAAAATAAATCCTTGCACGAAAAAATCAATGCCTTTGAATTGTCACGCGGCATTATCTTCGGCCCGACGCCCACAAACCAAACGCCTGCCATAGCAACAAGCTACGGCAGGCGTTTGTCTGCAAAGGTAGGAAGGCACGGCCTTACTCCTCTCCCTCCAAAGGCTTCATATTGGTGTAGACATTCTGCACGTCGTCAAACTCCTCAAGCCGCTCCACCATCTTGTCGATGGTCTCGCGCTCTTCGGGGGTGACATCCTTCAAGTCGGTGGGGATGCGGGTGAACTCTGCACTCGTAATCTCGTAGCCGTTGTCCTCTAGGAACTTCTGAATGTCACCAAAACTCGTGGGTTCACCGTAGATGGTGATTTCGCCCTCCTCGTCATCCACATCGTACTCGTCGTCCACGCCGTAGTCGATGAGGCTGAGGATGAGGTCGTCCATGTCCATACCTTCTTTCTTCTTGAAAGTGAACACGCACTTGTGGTCGAACAGGAAGCTCAGAGAGCCCTGTGTGCCAAGGTTGCCATTGAACTTGTTGAACACCGAGCGCACATCGGCAACGGTGCGTGTGGTGTTGTCAGTCAGCGCGTCGACGAAGATGGCCACTCCGTGAGGACCGTATCCCTCGTAGGGCACCTCCTTGTACTCGCTCTGGTCCTTGCCCATGGCGTTCTTGATGGCACGGGTGATATTGTCCTTCGGCATGTTCTCGCGCTTGCAAGTGGCGATGATGGCACGCAGGCGAGGGTTGTTCTCGGGCTCCGGGCCGCCAGCCTTCACGGCGATGGCTATCTCTTTACCTAACTTAGTGAACGTTCTGGCCATGTGGCCCCATCTTTTCAGCTTTGTAGCCTTACGATATTCAAATGCTCTTCCCATTGGAGAATGATTATTGTTTTTTGTTGATTTATATTATCTGAGTTGTGCTCCCAACTTGTTGGTCAGATTGGCAATGAGCTTCTTCATCACTGCGTCTATGGCCTTGTCGTTGAGCGTGCGGTTGTCGTCCTGAATGATGAAGTTCACAGCATAGCTCTTCTTGCCTGCTGGCAGGTTCTTGCCCTCGTAGACATCGAACAGCTCCACATTCTTCAAGAGTTTCTTCTCTGTCTGATAGGCTATCTTCTCTATCTCGGCAAACTCCACGCCCTTGTCAACGAGCAGGGCCAAGTCGCGGCTCACTTGCGGGAACTTTGAGATTTCTTTGTATTCAATCTTGTGCTTGCGCACGAGCCGCATCAGTTCTGTCCAATTCAAGTCGGCAAAGAACACGGGCTGCCCTATGCCACAGATTTTCAGCACCCCTGCGGCCAGCACACCATATTCGGCTATCAACTTGCCCCCACGGGCCTTGATACTGCGGGAGTGGGAGAAGATGTTGTTGTCGCCATTCTCCTCCACCACTTCACCCGTGGTCACTCCCACACGCCGAAGCACGTTGAGCAAATAGGCCTTGAGCTCGTAGACGCTCGATTCCTCATCGGCATGGATCCATGAACCTTGCACACGGTTGCCTGTCACCCACATTCCCAAATGATACTGCTGTCTGTAGGCCTTGATGGGCGACTCCTCTGTGCGGCTCTCCGCATCAAACATGTAGGTGTTGCCCAACTCGAAGAACTTTAGGTTTTGGCTCTTGCGGTTCACATTGCGCGCTATGCTCTCCAGTCCGCCAAAGAGAATCGACTGGCGCATCACCCCCAAGTCTGCGCTCAGGGGATTCATCACCTTCACGGTCTTTGCCCAGGGATAGGCATTCAGCTTATCTTCATCATAATAGGCCATGCGGGAGAGCGAGTTGTTGAGGATTTCGTTGAATCCCTCGCCCACAAGCTGCTCGCTCACAGTGTTTTCCATCTTGTGCTCCAAATCTTCCTCTCCCTTCACGGTGAGCGACGACTTCAGCATGGTGGGAATTTCAATATTATTGTATCCGTAGATGCGGAGAATGTCTTCCACAACGTCGCACGGACGCTGCACATCCACGCGATAAGCGGGCACTTCCAAGTCAACGCCCTCGGCGTCCTCCTTGAGAATCTTCATCTCTAAGCTCGTGGCAATGCTCTTGATGGTCTCCGCGCCGAGCCGCTTGCCTATCAGGCGGTCGCAGTATTCATATTCCAACCTTACATTGAAGTTGGGCATGGGCTGTGGATAAACGTCCCTAATCTGCATGCTCACCTTTCCTCCAGCAAGCTCGCGGCAGAGGATGGCGGCCTGCTTCAGCGCATAGATCGTGCCATTGGGGTCCACGCCACGCTCAAAGCGGTAGCTGGCATCGGTGGAAAGTCCATGACGGCGCGCACTCTTGCGGATCCAAGTGGGATGGAAGTAGGCGCTCTCCAAGACAACGTTCCTCGTTGTCTCGTAAGTGCCGCTTCCTTTTCCTCCAAAGATTCCGGCAATGCACATGGGTTCCTCAGCATTGCAGATGCTGAGGTCATGCTCGCCCAATATGTGGTCTTCGCCGTCGAGGGTCGTGAAGTGGGTACCCTCGGGCTGCGTGCGCACCACGATTCGGCGGCCTTTCACCATGTCGGCATCGAAGCAATGCATCGGCTGCCCATAGGCCAACATGATGTAATTGGTGATGTCGACAATATTGTTGATGGGGCGCAAGCCCACCACGCGCAGTTTCTCCTGCAGCCATTCCGGGCTCTCCCTCACGTCGCAGTCGGTGACGCTCAGACATGCATAACGCTTGCAAGCCTCCGTGTTCTCTATTTCCACGTCGATGGGAAGGTCCTCGTTGTCGACCACAAACTTGCTGCAGTCGGGTCTGTGCAGTCGGGTCTCATAGCCATTCTGCTTCAGCCAGGCGTAGAGGTCGCGCGCCACTCCATAGTGGCTCAAGGCATCGGCGCGGTTGGCGGTAAGATCTATCTCTATCACCCAGTCGCTCTCCAAATGGTAATATTCAGCGGCCGGCTGCCCCACAGGGGCGTCGTCGGGCAGAACGATGATGCCATCATGGCTCGTACCCACACCTATCTCATCCTCGGCACAAATCATGCCCAGCGACTCCACGCCGCGAAGCTTCGACTTCTTGATGGTGAACTCTTTGTCGCCATCATACAGAACACAGCCCAAATCGGCTACGATGACCTTCTGACCTGCAGCCACATTGGGTGCGCCGCACACAATCTGCTGCGGCTCGCCTTTGCCAAGGTCTACTGTAGTGATGTGGAGATGGTCTGAATTGGGATGCGGCACACAAGTGAGAACCTTGCCGACGTACAATCCTTTCAGTCCGCCCTTGACAGACTGCACTTCCTCAAGAGAGTCAACTTCAAGCCCCGTAGAGGTCAGCGCGTCTGCTGTCTGCTGGGGAGTCAAATCGAAGTCAACGTATTCTTTAAGCCATTTATAAGAAACTTTCATTGCAATGTATTAAGTAATCTATAGAAAGACATGCAAAAGTACAAAAAAAATTGTTAGCCCACAATTTTTCAAGCCGTTTTCTACCAAAACCGCTCTGTTTGGCCTCTCTGTCCCAATAAAACGTCAGCTCCCCACCAAGCCTCACCAACATTCCCTGCTGTCTATGCATGTTCCGTCCTCATGTCGGGACACGGCTCATACGCCGGGATGAAGGAGGGGGTATGGAGAAAACAGAAAATTGCCGCAACTTTATTGAAGTTGCGGCAACTGAACTTATTACCTTGGTTGCTCTCCCGCAATCGGAAACCAGTCAACCATTGTGCGCCCTTAGGGGCTCGAACCCTAGACCCACTGATTAAGAGTCAGTTGCTCTACCAACTGAGCTAAGGGCGCAGCAATAGAAATGAATGAGGCTTGTGCCTTGTGCGCCCTTAGGGGCTCGAACCCTAGACCCACTGATTAAGAGTCAGTTGCTCTACCAACTGAGCTAAGGGCGCATTCACAATCCCGAAAAAAATCGGGAAGCGTTTCATTTCTGAATTGCGGGTGCAAAGGTATATACTTTTTCGCAAACTGCCAAACGATTTGCAGTTTTTTTCTGAAAAAAGTTAGTGGCTCTCTCTTGTAGGCTGAAGTCTACCCCTCCCACACATTATATAATAAGGAGAGAGAGCAAAAGAGCAGCAAGTGGGATTCGCGACCTAACATTCGGCTGAAGAAGCCAACGTCCTACCTACCGAGCTGTTTTTCTGGCGCAGCTGATATTTCCCGTGGTTTCACAGTGAGAGAAATCCGAAATAACCTGTGTACCGTTTGAGGCGAAAGAGTAACCCTTACACACGGAACAATATGACAACGGTTCTGTTACCCACAACTGCGTCAGCCCCAATTGTTCTGCCCTTTTCAGATGGAAAAGGGATAGGAATTACCTCTATCCGGGGGTGATTGCTGGCCACGCTTTAGCAAAAACTGGACAATACGAAACGAAACAACATGTCCGCCCCACGGAAAACATCCAGTGTACCGTTTTTCTGCAATGCTGGGAAATTTCTGCAATTTTTCTGCAATTCCGGCATCCACAAGTGAAACAAAAATGATGATTGTAATATAGCCGTATTTGAGGAGAACTATTAAGCAGACTCAAAACCTCTTCATCTACGTAATGTCCATAAGGTGTTGCGTTTGAGCGGAATACGGGAGTCGAACCCGCCTCCCAGGCTTGGGAAGCCCGTGCACTACCGATGTGCTAATTCCGCCTCAAGCCTTGAGCCGATAGGGGGACTCGAACCCCCGACCCACGCATTACGAATGCGTTGCTCTACCAACTGAGCCATATCGGCATTGTCTGAAAGACGGGTGCAAAAGTAATCGTTTTTTTTCAAACCACCAAATTTTCTCCCTTTCTTTTTGCCGTTTTAGTGAGATTTCGTAACTTTGCGCGACTCCCCGGCCAAATCAAGGGGTAAAAACAACGAATGGAAAAGAACAAGAAAGACTTCAAACTGACCGAAGAGGGACAATATATAGAGGTAAGGGGCGCAAGGGTGAACAACCTGAAAAACATCAGCCTCGCCCTGCCACGCAACAAATTGATTGCCATCACTGGCGTATCGGGCTCCGGAAAGAGCTCACTAGCCTTCGACACACTCTATGCTGAGGGGCAGCGGCGCTATGTGGAGAGCCTCTCGGCCTACGCCCGACAATTTCTCGGACGGATGAGCAAGCCCGAATGCGACTTTATCAAGGGGCTGCCGCCCGCCATCGCCATCGAGCAGAGGGTGGTGGCACGCAACCCGCGCTCGACTGTTGGCACATCAACGGAAATCTACGAATATCTGAGGCTTCTCTTCGCACGCATCGGCCACACTTTCTCGCCTGTCAGCGGAGAGGAGGTGAAAAAACACTCGACCGAGGACATCGTGAACTGTGCCGCCCAATATTCCAACGGAACAAAGTTTATGGTGCTCGCACCCCTGCGCGTGGGCAAGGGACGCACGCTCGCCGAACAGCTTGAGACAGAGCTGCAGCAGGGCTACACCCGCCTCTGTGCCGACAACAAGGTTGTCAGCATCTCCGAGGCAGAGGCTATGGCCTCAAAAGGCGAGCTCAACGAGGAAAGGACAAGACTCTTCTTGGTTATCGACCGCATGTCGGTAAGCGACGAGAAGGATGCCATCAGCCGCCTCATCGACTCCGCCGAGACGGCATTCTATGAGGGCGACGGCGAATGCCGGCTGGTCTTCCTGCCTTCAAACATCGTCTACGACTTCTCCCAGCGCTTTGAGGCCGACGGCATCAAGTTTGAGGAGCCCAACGACAACATGTTCTCATTCAACTCCCCCATTGGTGCCTGCCCCACCTGCGAGGGTTTTGGCAGCATCATCGGCATCGACGAGAAGCTGGTGATACCCAATACCTCGCTCAGCGTGGCCGACGGCTGCGTGCAGTGCTGGCACGGCGAGCGGATGGGGGTGTGGCAACAGGAGTTCTGCCGCCGCGCCCAGCACGACGACTTCCCGATATTCAAGCCCTACTATGAATTGACGCAGGAGCAGAAAGACCAGCTCTGGCATGGCCTGCCCTCGGAGCGCGACAGCGACATACACGACAAGATCTGCATCGACACCTTCTTCCAGATGGTGAAGGAGAACCAATACAAGATTCAATACCGCGTGATGATGAGCCGCTACAGGGGAAAGACCATCTGTCCCGACTGCCATGGCACGCGACTGAGAAAGGAGGCCACGTGGGTGAAAGTGGGCGGACGAAGCATCACAGACTTGGTGCAGATGCCCGTGGGCGAGCTGAAAACCTGGTTTGACCACTTGCAGCTCAACGCCCATGATGCTGAAGTGGCAAAGAGACTGCTGGTGGAAATCAACAACCGCCTCACCTTCCTCAATGAAGTGGGATTAGGCTACCTCACACTCAACCGACAGTCGAACACCCTCTCGGGCGGAGAGAGCCAACGCATCAGCCTGACCACATCCTTGGGCTCCTCTCTCGTGGGTTCGCTCTATATCCTCGACGAGCCGAGCATCGGCCTCCACAGCCGCGACACCAACCGACTGATAGGCGTGCTGAAGGAACTGCGCGACTTGGGAAACACCGTGGTCGTGGTTGAACACGACGAGGAGATCATGCGTGCCGCCGACTGGATTGTCGACGTTGGACCTGATGCAGGACGCTTGGGCGGCGAGATTGTCTACGAGGGTTCCGTACCCGACATCCACAAGGACGCGGGAGCCAACGAGGCTCTGTTGGAGAAATACCCACGCTCACACACCATCCAGTTTCTCACCCACGCCGAGACCATTGCCCTGCCCACAAGCCGGCGCGCATGGAACCGCAGCATCAAGCTCTCCGGTTGCCGCATGAACAACCTCAAGGGAATAGACGTGGAGTTCCCACTCAATGTGCTGACGGTGGTAACGGGCGTGAGCGGATCAGGCAAGTCGTCGCTCGTCAAGGGCATCCTCTACCCTGCCCTCAAGCGGCGTCTCGACGAGGTTTGCGACGCCCCGGGCGAATACACCTCAATGGGCGGCGACTGGCAGAGCATCAGCCACGTGGAGTTTGTCGACCAAAACCCGATTGGCAAGTCATCACGCTCCAATCCGGCCACCTACCTCAAGGCCTACGACGCCATACGCCAGCTCTTCGCCGACCAGCCTCTTGCCAAGCAGTTGGGCTTCACGCCACAATACTTCTCGTTCAACGCTGAGGGGGGACGCTGCGAGGAATGCAAGGGCGCGGGAGTGATCACCGTAGAAATGCAGTTCATGGCCGACCTGACGCTCACCTGTGAGGCTTGCCACGGCATGCGCTTCAAACACGATGTGCTGGAAGTGAGATTCGAGGGCAAGAACATCAACGACGTGCTCAATATGACCGTGTCGGAGGCTGTCAGCTTCTTTGCCCAACATGGACAAACGGCCATCGTAAACAGGCTCAAGCCCTTGGAGGAGGTTGGACTGGGATACATCAAATTGGGACAAAACTCCTCCACCCTCTCCGGCGGTGAGAACCAACGCGTGAAGCTGGCCTATTTCATCGGACAGGAGCGGCAGGAGCCTACCCTCTTCATTTTCGACGAACCCACTACGGGACTTCACTTCCACGACATCCAGCGACTGCTCCACGCCTTCGACGCGCTCTTGGAGCGAGGCCACAGCATCATCGTCATTGAACACAACTTGGATGTCATCAAGATGGCTGACCACATCATCGACTTAGGCCCCGACGGAGGTGACAAGGGCGGCCAATTGGTCTATGCGGGCAAGCCGGAAGGAATAGTAGGCTGCAAGGAGAGCTTCACGGGGCAATTCCTCAAGGACAAGTTGAGCGGATTGTAGAGGCAGGAGCCATTCGGCCATACTCTTGAACTCTTTGCTTTGTCCAATCTATTAGGTCATTGACACACAACAACCATAAAGGTACACTTCCCGATGGGGAGGTGTACCTTTATGGTTGCTGGGCGTCCACATACGTATGGCGAGGTCTCAGAAGCCAAGCTGCCTGTAGGCTTGGGCCAATTGGTCCATCCCCTGCTTCACGATGCCCCGTGGCTCGCCCACGTTCAACCGCATGAAGCCCTCGCCGCCGGGGCCGAACATCTCACCGTCGTTGAGGGCCAGATGGGCCTTGTCGATGAAGAAGTCGAGAAGCTCGGCATGGGTGAGCTGCAGATCGCGGCAGTTGAGCCAAACCAAGAATGAGGCCTGCGGGCGAAGTGGGCGAATCTTGGGCATGTTCTCCCTGCAATAGTCCTCCACAAACCTAACGTTGCCCTCCACATAGTCGAGCATCTGCCGCCGCCACTCCTCGCCCTTGCGAAAGGCGGCGATGGTGGCGATGTGGGCGAAGATATGGGCCTCGTTCAATTCGTTGGCCTTCAGCCAGGAGAAGAACCTCTTCCTGATGTCGGGATTGGGCACTATGGCATGGCTGGCCACGATACCGGCTATGTTGAAAGTCTTTGATGGAGCCTGGAAGGTGATGCTGCACTGGGCAGCCTCGTCCGACACGCTGGCAAAGGGCAGATACTTGTGGCCAAACAGGGCGAGGTCACAATGGATCTCATCGCTGACCACAAGCAGGTGGCGCTGACAACAGAAGTGGGCCAGCCGGGCCAACGTCTCCTTGTCCCAGCAAACGCCACCCGGGTTGTGGGGATTGCACAGGATGAGCAGACGGCACTTGTCATCGCAGACCTGCTCCAAATTGTCGAAGTCGATGTCGTAGTAGCCATCGGCTCTTCTCAGCAGCGGATTCCACACCACCTCACGCCCATTGGCCCGTGGCGTGAGGAAGAAGGGATGATAGACGGGCGGCATGACGATAACTTTCTCGTCGGGCTTGACGAAGACGTTGACCACCATGCCAATGCCTTTTACGATTCCCGGGATGAAGCTCAGCCACTCGCGCCTGATTTCCCATCCATGGTGGCTCTGCAGCCAGTCGTGGATGCACGGGAAATAATCAACCGGCTCTACGGTATAGCCGAAGATGGGATGGTCAAGCCGATGCCGCATGGCCTCAACAATGTCTGGACACACGGGGAAATCCATGTCGGCCACCCACAGCGGCAACAGGTCGGTGCGCCCCCAGCGGGGCTGGAGTGCCTCATGCATCAAGTCGCCCGATCCGCTACGGTCGACGACGGTATCGAAATCGTATTTTCTCATTGCTGCAGGGATTGTTCAATGTCCTCGAATAAGTCGTCCACACTCTCCAGCCCGACCGACAGACGCACGGTTGTGTCGAGAACGTCCATCTTCCTTTTCATCTCAGGAGTGAAAAAGCCGAAGATGGTACTGGCGGGATGGATGGCCAGCGAGCGGTTGTCAAACAAGTTGGTGGCGCGGTGGATGAGCTGTAGATGGTCGATAAAACGGAAGCAGGAGTCCTGGGAGTCCAGATCGATGCAGATCATGGCTCCTGCAGTGGGGCCGAACTGCCGAAGGGCCAGCTCGTGGAATGGATTGTCCTCAAGCCCAACGTAATTCACACGTTTGATTTGGGGCAGGCCCGTGAGCCGTCTGGCCAACTCCAACGCATTGCTGGATTGAACCCTGTAACGGGCGTCGAGGGTTTCGAGGCCCATGGTCTGCATGAATGCGACCTGTGGAGTCATATAGGCGCCAAGATTGAAGAGCATCTCTCCCTTCATCCTCGGTCCGAAAGCCGGATTCGTACCATAGTCGATGACCAGGCCACCCAAGGATGTGGCTCCTCCACTGATGTATTTGGTTGAGCTGACCACCTCTATGTCCACGCCAAGTTTTTTTGAAGAGAACTGCGTGAACGGAATCACCGTGGTGTCGGCAACCAAGAATGTATGCTTTCTGTGGGCCAGTTCGGCCAATGCGCCAAGATCGGCCACCTCCATCTGTGGATTGGTGACAATCTCCAAGAAGATGCAGGCTGTATTTCCATCAACATTCTCCTCCACTTCAGACAAATTGGTCAGGTCGCAGAGTCGTGCCTCCACACCGAAGCGTCCCAAGGTCTCCGTGATGAAAGAGAAAGAATTTCCAAAGAGATGCTTAGAAGTGACGATGTTCTTGCCTTGGCTGGTCAGGGCGAACAATGTGTTGCTGATGGCGGCCATGCCGGAGTTGACGGCGGTCACGCTCTTGGCTCCAGTGAGGGTCTTCACCCTTTCCTCAAAGTTGCCGACGGTGGGATTCTCCACCCGTGAATAGTCGGGTGCGTCGATGCGGCCGCAGAAAGCGTCGCTCATGGTCTTGGCATCCTTGAACTCATAGGCTACGGCATTGTAGACTGGTATGCTCAGTGCGTCGTAGGCATCCTTGCGCTTGTAAGGTACATGAATAGCTTGTGTTTGCTTTCTCATTGATTCATATTTTAGACTATGCAAAGTTACAAAAAAAACTCTGTCATAGTTTACAAAACATCATAAATTCCTACGATTTGACTACATTATTCATCTGATTCGACAAAAATGAAGCTTTTCCGCTTTGTTGCCCGTCACGTCCCGAGCCCCCGCCCATCGTCCGTCGTGCATCAGCCCATCGTCCGTCGTGCGCCCTAAGCCCTCCCTTTCGCCTCCGTCATCCGACTCGTCACGTGCGTCAGACTACAGTCTGACGTTCCTCCATCCTCCCCGGCCGCGCCCAAACAAAAAAATGCCTGGCGCTCAATCGTTGAGAGCCAGGCATTTTCCATACGACTATCATATTTTCCTGTTGGTCAGAAGTTGAGTTCCTTGAGAATGTCCGCCATTTTTTGCTTGGTTGTAATGGTCGTTGGGACCAACGGCAGACGCAGCACGTTCTCTATCATCCCCATGTCGTTGAGCAGGGCCTTCACACCGGCGGGGTTGCCGTCGACAAACAGCAGCTTGTAGAGTTCCGTGAAGCAATGGTGAATCTTTCGGGCGGCATCATATTCGCCGTTGAACTCCAAACGAATCATCTTGGAGAATTGGGCTGGGAGTGCGTTGCCGATGACAGAGATTACTCCCACAGCGCCACTCGCCACCATGGAGAAGGTGAGCGCGTCGTCGCCGCTGATGACATTGAAGTTGTCGGGCTTGTTCTTGATGATCTCATCCACCTGCTCCAGACTTCCGCTGGCCTCTTTCACGCCAACAATATTGGGGAAGTCCTTGGCAAGTCGCACGGTGGTCTCCGCCTTCATGTTCACTCCTGTTCGCCCCGGAACGTTGTAGAGTACAAGGGGCAACGGACTTTCCTTGGCTATGGCCTTGAAGTGCTGGTAAAGTCCCTCCTGTGAGGGCTTGTTGTAATAAGGACATATACTCAGAATGCCATCGATGCCCGACCAGTCGGAGTTGCGCATCTCTTCGAGCACCTGGGCGGTGTTGTTTCCTCCACAATATTTCAAGATGGGTATACGGCCTCTCACCACACGCTTCACCAAGTCTGTGATGCTGTTTTTCTCCTCACGTGAGAGACAGGGGGTCTCACCCGTTGTGGCAAGAATGCAGAGAAAGTCCGCGCCATTGTCTATCTGATAATTCAACAAACGCTCCAGCGAGTCATAATCGACAGAGCCATCGGCCTTGAAGGGAGTAATCAAGGCGATGCCCAAACCTTTGAATATGTTCTGTGCCATAAAATCCCGTTATTGTTAACATTGCAAAGATACGAGTTTTCTGTCAATGCGCAAAGAATAATCAACAATATTTTGCCAAGGCCTTCCAACTTCCCTGCGAGCCAAACGGGGCGGCCTTGGCCGCGGGGCAAACGGGTCAGCGTGACCCAATGTAAAGGAAGACCATGCCCAACAAGACGAGGAAAAGGTCGAAAGCCTTGGCCTTGAGATTCTTCTCTCGAAACATCAAGGCTCCAAAGAGGAAACTTACTATCACGCTTCCGCGCCGTATCATGCTCACGATGGAAATCATGGCTCCGGGAAGGCTCAGGGCATAGAAATAGACAAAGTCGGCCGCACTCAGAAACAGGCTGATGCCCACAATGGACCAATTCCACCGAAAGGGGGTGGAATTCTTCCTCAAAGGATACCATAGCAAGAGGAGCATGAGGCCCATCATCAGCATCTGATAGACATTGTACCAACTCTGCACGGTCATCCGGTTGAGGCCCGCCCCTCCATCATCGGGCGATGCCATAAGGAACTTGTCGTAGAGTCCACTCACAGCACCCAATAGAGCGGCCAAGACCAAAAAGGCTATCCAACGGTTGTGGACGAAGTTGATGCCCTCTTTCCTGCCGCTTCTGCTCAAGAGGAAGAACGACACTACGGCCAACAGCACACCAATCCACTGCCATACGTTGAGACGCTCGCCAAATACAAGCATCGCGCCCACAAGCACCATCACCGGGCGTGTGGCGTTGATGGGGCCCACCAAGGTGAGCGGCAAGTGCTTCATGGCGAAATAGCCGAATATCCATGAGGAAAGAACGATGCAACTCTTCAAAACGATGTACTTCTGCACCTCCCATCCACCCTGCGGGACATAGAAAGTGCTGCCATCGAGCAGATGGGTTGTTGACGACAGCATGATAAGGGGCAGGAATATCAATGTACAGATGAGTGTGTTGAGAAACAAGACGGGTATGACGGCATTGCCCGAGAGTGCCTTTTTCTTGAACGAATCGTAGCAGCCCAACAAGGCTGCTGAAAGAAATGCCAAAACAAGCCACATAAAGCTAATATTGGATGTCCTCTAAGAACAACGCATTGCCGGGCATGCTCTCGCCGGCATCGCTGCGCGTTCCGCTTAATACAATCTTCTTGAATTCTTCCATGCTGATTTTCCCCCGGCCCAAATCCACCAACGTGCCTACCACCGCGCGTACCATATTGCGGAGAAAACGGTTGGCCGTAATCTCAAAATACCATGTCGTGTCGGAGGTCCTCACCCATCGTGCCTGCGTCACATGGCAGAGCGTGGTCTTCACGTCGGCACCAGCCTTGCAGAAAGCCTTGAAGTCCTCCACACCGCAAAGCCACTCGGCCGCCTCGTTCATCAGGCCAAAGTCGAGCTGATAACCCAAAGGACACGAATAGAGACGCTCAAAGGGGTTCTTGTATGTGTGTATATAATAATGGTAAGTCCGCGACGTGGCCGAGAAACGTGCATGCTTATCGGCGGCAACGGGCTCAACGCGATAGACGGCAATGTCCTGCGGGAGAATCTTATTGAGACGGTAGGCCAACTGCCCACAATCCAATGAGGGCTGGCCACAATCGAAATGGGCAACCATCATCCGGGCGTGTACTCCCGCATCGGTGCGCCCTGCGCCCACAACCTCTATCCCTTGGCGAAGCAATGTGGAGAGGCTCTTCTGCAGCACTTCCTGCACAGAGATGCCATTGGGCTGGACTTGCCATCCGTGGTAACGCGTTCCGTCGTAACTCAAATGTATGAAGTAGCGTTGCATGCGATTCACCTCCTCCCCCTGACCGCACGGCGGAACTTCTTTTTGTGGAACTCCTTCTCGGCTTTGATGATCTGATACACCTTGTTGGCGGGGAGGATTTTCAAGAACTTGTTATGGTAGGTCTGCTGGATGCGCTTCAGCTGCAACTCGTTCTCGTCGTGCTGCCTGACAGCCCGCTCACAGGCTTTGGAGTCGTTGGGATTCACATAGCGGGTCTGCTTGTCGCGCTGGAAGTAGACACGTTGCTTGGCCCGCATCTCCTCATAGAGTGGGAAAAACTTGGCACTCTCCGAAGGGGAGAGCCTAACGGTCTGCTCTATGTAATTCTCCAATTCCCTCTCGAACTGTATAGGATTGAAGTCGCAGTTTAGACTCTGGGACCAACCGACAACCGAGAGCAACAGCAGACCAAGGGTCAATATAATCTTTTTACCTTTCATTCTCATCAAGATAGGAATAGATGTCGTCATTGTCGAGCATGGCAAAGTCAGCACACTCATCAAGCAAGTGGTCACTGTGGCTCTCATGGCCCACGACTGGAGTGGAGGGAGACATGGACACCTGCTCTTGCCGCGATGCCAAATGGCTGCCGAACCACAAAGCAGAGGTGAGGGCCACCACTGCGGCCACGGTGGCGGCGGCGAGTATGCGGTGGCGTCGCAATTGCAAACGGAAAGAGCGACGTGGCATTGGGGCCTGCGGAAACCTGTCCCCCACTCGCTCTGCGAGCTGGGAGAAGTAGCCCTCCGGCACACGGAAGCATTCTCTCTTTCCTACGATTTTAAAAAGCTGTAGTTCGTCTGCGTCCATAATGATTGTTTTTGTTATATGACGCGACAAACCGACAATGGTTTAATCAAACTGATGGAAAAAAGCTGTTATCTTCTGCACAGCAATATGGTATGATGCCTTTATTGCTCCCTCGCTCCGTCCTAAGGCCTGGGCTATATCCTTATATTTCATATCGTTGAAATAACGGAGGGTGAAGATGGTACGTTGAACATCGGGCAGTTGGGACACGGCCTGCTGAAGCCTCGCTTGGGTCAGGTCGCCGTCAAACCATTCGTCGGCCATCAGCCTCTCGGCCATCTGGCCGTTGTCGACGCCCCTCACCTTGGCGGCCGTACTTTGCCGGCGCAGAAAATCCAAACTCTCGTTGATGGCAATACGGAAAAGCCAGGAAGAGAGCTTAGAGCGGAACTCAAAGGAATCGAAGTTGACCCAAGCTTTCAGGAATGTGTTCTGTAGGATGTCGTCGGCATCCTCATGGCTTATCACGACATGACGGATTTTCCAATACAGCTGTTCGCCATATTGTCGCACCATCAAGTCGAAGCCCTTTCGGCGAGACTGAGGATTACGCAGCAGGTCCAACAATTCTTCGTCGGTCATCTTCAATCGATTATCTGCTTGAGCTCGCGCAAGAGCACCGCGTCATAACCATACACGTCTCTGCATGGCATAAAGCGTCCGCCCGCCAAAGGCAGGAAAGTGTTGTAAGTGATGAAAAGCGGAATGGACGGACTCACCTTCACCGAGTTGACCAACAAGTCGCGCTGAAGCGTGTCAAGGATCTGCTGCTCGTCGTCTGTAAGTTCCTTCTTGTCTTTTCCCAAGGGACTGATGTCTGCCGTCATGGAATAGCTGATGCGGCGCAGGTCGTCCTCATGTCCCTTGCCCAAAAGAAAGGCCGCCAATGCGTATGGCCGCTCCACTCTCACACAGCCATGCGAAACGTCGCGGTCGGCACGGTCGAATACATCGGTAGTGGAGGTATGGTGGAGATAGACCGCAAAATTGTTGTCGAAACGGAAGATGATCCTGCCCAAGGCGTTGCCCTCGCCGCCACGCTGCACAACGTAATAGTCGGTGGAGTGCAGGGCCTCCCACGTGGGCGCAACGGTCTGTCCGGTGTTTCTGTCGTAAACTTCGAAACGGTGGTTTTGGAAGTAATGGAGGTTGCCGGCGTGGCGTGCCACATCCTTGTCAACGATGCTCCGCGGTATATACCATCTGGGATTGATGTCCATCCGCTTCAGACGACTCGTCAAAAGCGGGGTCTTGGTCTTCAGACTGCCACAGCCGATTCTCATGGCCAGCGTGTCGCTGCCGTCGATGGCATAGAGGGCAAAGGATGGGATGTTGACAATCACATACTTATCATACATGGATGGGTCCTCGGCTTGCCGCCACCGCTCCCGCTCCATGTTGACCAACACCAACTGGCGCTCCTTTTGGCTCAACCGCTTCTGCAGGAGGCTACGCAGTGCAAGGTAGCGGGGGTTGCGTGGCTGCGCCTCGCGCAGGAACAAGCCCACACTGTCGTGGGCAACCATGCGCAAGGCCAAGGCGTAGAAGCCGCGTGAAGGCTCATCGGTCTTCACGTCGAAGAGCGTGCGGAACCCACCCTCGGGCCGGTCGTTGTCGCGCAGGTCAAGACGGTTGAACAGCAGGTGGGGATTGACATAGCCGAAGCGCTGGCCGGAAGAATACCTCAGATAAGCCTTTGTCAAATTGTATTCTATGCGTGCCATGACAGCATTCACATCGTGAAAGCCACTGTCCACCTTCAATTCACGCATTAAGGCCAAGTCGCGAACGATTGCCGCCACACGAAACTTGCGCTTGCTGAGCCCATCCTTGTCAATCGTATTGAGCCACTTCACCACCGTGTCGGCCTTTGCGTCCACTCCATGGCGGTCTATCCAGAGGAAGGGACCCCTGTTGCGATAGTAGCTCCGCGTGCGGTAGTCAGCCGCCAAGGAGTCATCATCACGGCTCATAAGAGAGTCGATGTGCAAACGGATAATTCGGGAATTGAGAGCAAAGCGCTCGTCACTCATTTGGGCGAAATCGTCCAAACTGATGTTCTCATTAGGATTGACTGCCTTTTTATGGCATGACACAAAAGTGCATGCCATAAAAAGGATGCAAGCAAGGTAATGAATTGGTTTCAACGCCCCTGCTTAGCGGATGGAAACTTTACGGACAGTCTTGCCTACCTTGATGATGTAGCACCCCTTTGGCAAGTTCAAGTCATATCGCTTGTCGTTACTGTCCACACGGAAAGTCTTCACGCAGATGCCCGCCACATTGTAGATGTACAGCACCTGTCCACCAGCTCCTGTGACATGCAGTGTCGACTCACTCACAGATATGGTCACATCGTTAAAATCCTGCTCCTCAAGAATCTCGATGGCACTGTTGGCCTGCACCTGCGAAGGCAATGCCAACATCATTCCTGCAATGAGCAAAAGGGTAAATATCTTTCTTTTCATATTCCAATATCGTTTTATCCCTACAAAGATAAGCATTTCAAAGATAAAACTCGAATTTTACTTCTCCTATTTATTGTGCATTTAACATCTTTTATCGTTGAAGCCGCCATTAGGCCGATTATTATCAACTATTTCACACTCACGGTGAGGCCTTCGGTGGACAAATAGGACTCGGGAAACACCTCGCGGGCTTCTCTCAACAAGCCCTGCTCGTCCTCATACCGGGCGCTGTAATGGCCCAAGAGAAGTTTTCCCACATGAGCCGCGCGGGCCACTGTGGCAGCTTGACGGGCGGTGGAATGGTAATAGAGCCGCGCCCTGTCGGCGCATGCCTCGGTGTAGGTGCTCTCGTGATAGAGCAGGTCCACTCCCTCCACAACCTCATGGAGTTTGGGCATATATCGGGTGTCGCTGCAATAGGCGTAGGCGCGCGTGCGGTCGGGGGCTGTCGTCAGCCGGGCATTAGGCACAACCTCTCCGTCGGGCGTTGTCCAGTCGAAGCCATTCTTGATGTTGTCAATCTGGCTGATGGGTATCTCGTAGCAGTCTATCATGTCGCGGAGCACATGCCTCCTGCCGGGTTTCTCTCGGAACAGGAAGCCACAGCAGGGCACCCTGTGGTCGAGGGGAATCGAAGTCACCGTCATGCTCTTGTCCTCGAAGATGATTCGCGACGCGGTTGTGTCCACGGCATGAAACACCACTTCATACCCCAGTCCGGGGCAGAACATATCCAATTGGGTGCGAAGCAATGGCTCCAATGCGGCTGGCGCATAGATGCCCAACGGAGCCACCCTGCCCAACATGCCGAAAGTGCTGACCATCCCAATGAGGCCGAAGCAGTGGTCGCCATGCAGATGGCTGATGAACACAGCCTGCAGCTTGGTGAAACGCAGACGGGAGCGGCGCAAGGAAATCTGGGTTCCCTCCCCACAGTCCACCATGAAGCACTTGCCGCGCATTTCTATGATCTGCGAGGAGGCAAAATGGCGGAGGGTTGGAAGCGCGCTCCCGCAACCGAGAATATGTACACGAAAAGGTTCCAATTCTGAAATGCGTTATTTCTGACGTTTATACACGTAGATGCCCGTGGAGTCCTCCAAGGCCAAGGAGTCTGCCCCCAGCGATACCACATCGAATGCCTGCCGGTTGAGCATCAATTTGCCATTGAGAATCTTCCATGAGGTCCAGGGATTCTTCTCGGCCTCAACCGACGAGTGTACAACGCCTCCCTCCTCTATGGTGAAGTTTTTGTCCAGGCTGGTCCACTGCCCCTGCAGCGAGAGCAGGTTGATGGCAGTCCTCACGATGTTCTCACCGTTGACTTTATAGCCCACCACGGCCAACCGGTCGCCCACGTTGTAGCCGCCCTGCACTCTGACAGGCTCGCCAAACTCGTTCTCAAGCACATATTCTATCGTGTCGCCGGCGTCGGTCTGCAAGAGCAGGACACTCTGACCGCCGTCCACGACCTTGCCGTAGACGGTACTGTCGGATATGGAGTCGCCAGCCACAGAGGCTGTGTCGCCCTTCGCCGTGCCGGCTGGTTTCTTTCCGCTGTTGCAAGAAGCGAGCAGAGCCACCAACGGAACAATTAAAGCTACGATAACTAATTTCCTCATTATTAGATAGTTTTGTATTTTCGATTCAACAAAAAAGTCATAGTCCTTTGGCCTTGGCCTCATTCCAGTATTTGTCCATCGTCTCAAGAGTGGCCTCGGCAAAGCTACGTCCGTCTTCCTTTAGGCGTTGCTCCACATAGTTGAAGCGTCGGATGAACTTCTGGTTGGTTTCCTCCAGGGCATTGTCAGGATTGAGATGATAGAGCCGCGCCGCATTGATGACACTGAACAGGAAGTCGCCCAATTCGGCCGTGCTGCGTGCCTTGTCATCTTTCCGAAGCTCAGCCTCCAGCTCGCCAAGCTCTTCCCTAACCTTGTCCCATACATCCTCTTTCCTTTTCCAGTCGAAGCCCACGTTGCGGGCCTTGTCCTGTATGCGGTAAGCCTTGACAAGGGTGGGCAGGGCTGCGGGGACACCAGCCAGCACAGACTTGTTGCCGTCGCGCTCGGTTTGCTTGCGCTGCTCCCAAGTCGTCTCCACCTCTCCAGCGGTTGTCGGCCGGGCGGCAGCATGGGTATCCCCCTTGTCGTCGTCCTTCTTGTAGACCACCTGTCCTGCCTCATTGATTTCCAAATCAGGATCAGCCACCGTCCAGCTACCTTCCTCCCGCCAGTTGATGAAGTCGTGGCGATACATCAGCTTGTCGGCCTGGGCATTGCAGACATCGGCGATGTCGAAGCTGCCCGCCTCATTTCCCAACATGGCATAGAACACCACATGCTCCATCACGTCGCCCAACTCCTTGCACACGTTCTTCATGTCGCCTCTCATCAGAGCGTCACAAAGTTCGTACACCTCTTCTATAGTATTGGGCCGAAGGCTCTCAAAGGTTTGTTTCCTGTCCCACGGACATTCCTTGCGCAGTCTGTCCTGCACGTCGAGCAGACGCTCAAAGGCAGCCATTTTTTCTTTCTTTGTATGCACCACAATCATTTATTTTCCTGCAAAGATAATCATTTTCCATAGATTTTTATTACTTTTGCACCGATTTAATAATAAATTAAGATTGAGAACCCTCACATCGCATCCCCAACAAGCATCAGAACAAATTAAGATATAATGGAATTAGCAAGTAAGTACGACCCCAAAGAGGTTGAGTCGAAATGGTACCAATACTGGCTCGACAACAAACTGTTCAGTAGCAAGCCCGACGAGCGTGAGCCCTACACCATCGTGATTCCGCCGCCCAACGTGACGGGTGTCCTCCACATGGGTCACATGCTCAACAACACAATTCAGGATATTCTCGTGCGTCGCGCCCGCATGGAGGGCAAGAACGCCTGCTGGGTGCCCGGCACCGACCACGCATCCATCGCCACTGAAGCCAAGGTGGTGAACAAGCTTGCCCAAGAGGGCATCAAGAAGACCGACCTGACGCGCGACGAGTTCATCCAGCATGCATGGGACTGGACACACGAGCACGGCGGCATCATCCTCAAGCAGCTGCGACGCTTGGGAGCCAGCTGCGACTGGGACCGCACGGCCTTCACCATGGACGAGACCCGCTCCAAGGGGGTCATCCACGTATTCGTGGACCTCTACAACAAGGGCTACATCTACCGCGGAGTGCGCATGGTCAATTGGGACCCCAAGTTCCAGACCGCACTCTCCGACCAAGAGGTCATCTACAGGGACGAGCACTCCAAGCTCTATTACCTCAAATATTATGTCGTGCCCGAGGAGCAGGACAGCATTGAACGCAAGGACGAGGGCAATGTGATGCACCGCGACGACAAGGGCTTCTACGCCGTAGTGGCCACCACGCGCCCGGAGACCATCATGGGCGACACCGCCATGTGCATCAATCCGGCCGACGTGAAAAACACATGGCTTCAGGGACACCACGTCATCGTGCCCCTCGTGGGCCGCAGGATTCCCGTCATCCAGGACAGCTATGTCGACATCCAGTTCGGCACGGGCTGCCTAAAAGTGACTCCCGCCCACGATGTGAACGACCACGCATTGGGGCTGAAACATGGACTGGAGTCCATCGACATCTTCAACCCCGACGGCACACTCTCCAAGGAAGCCGGCATGTATGTGGGCAAAGACCGCATGGACGTGCGCGTGGAGATTTCCGCCGACCTGCAGAAGGCCGGACTGATGGAGAAAGTGGAGGACTACGACAACAAGGTGGGGTTCTCCGAGCGCTCCAACGTACCCGTAGAGCCGAAGCTCTCCACGCAGTGGTTCCTCAAGATGCAGCATTTTGCCGACATGGCCCTGCCCCCTGTGATGGACGATGAAATTGAGTTCTATCCCAAGAAATACAAGAACACCTACCGCTATTGGCTGGAGAACATCAAGGACTGGTGCATCTCACGCCAGCTGTGGTGGGGACACCGCATACCGGCCTACTACTTCAACGATGCCGAGGGCAAGCAGCAGTTTGTGGTGGCCGAGACCGCAGAGGAAGCTCTGAGGCTGGCCCAGCAAAAGAACCCGGCTCTCACCGCCGATGCCCTCAAGCAGGACGAGGACTGCCTCGACACATGGTTCTCGTCGTGGCTCTGGCCTATCTCGGTGTTTGATGGCATCAACCACCCCGACAACGCTGAAATCAACTATTATTATCCCACTTCCGACCTTGTCACAGGCCCCGACATCATCTTCTTCTGGGTGGCGCGCATGATCATGGCGGGATATGAGTATCGCGGCAAGATGCCTTTCAAGCATGTCTACTTCACAGGCATCGTGCGCGACAAGCTGGGGCGCAAGATGTCGAAGAGCCTCGGCAATTCGCCCGACCCCATCAAGCTCATCGACCACTATGGCGCCGACGGCGTGCGCATGGGCATGATGCTCAGCACATCGGCCGGCAACGACATCCTCTTCGATGAGTCGCTCTGCGAGCAGGGACGTTTCTTCAACAACAAGATATGGAATGCCTTCCGACTGGTGAAAGGCTGGCAGGTGGCCGACATCGAGCAGCCCGTGGCCAACAAGATTGCCGTGAGCTGGTTTGAGGCCAAGCTCAAGGAGGCCAACGCCGAGGTGGACGAGCAGTTCAGGCAATACCGCATCTCCGAAGCCCTGATGGACATCTACCGCCTGTTCTGGGACGAATTCTCGGGCTGGTATCTGGAGATGGTGAAACCCGAATACGGCAAACCCATCGATCGCGCTACCCTTGAGGCCACACTGCGTTTCTTCGACGTGCTGATGAGAATGCTCCACCCCTTCATGCCCTTCATCACCGAGGAACTCTGGCACCACATCTACGAGCGCAAGCAGGGCGAAAGCATCATGCGAGCCACGCTTAAAATCGACGCTCCCACAGAGGCCGATCTCAGTCTGCTCAAGGAGTTTGAGATTGTGAAACAAGTGGTGACTGGCGTCAGGGCCGTGCGCAACGAGAAGAACATAGCCCAAAAGCAAGCCCTCACGCTGCAGGCCATTGGCGAGAACCACATAGCCCCCTACAATGAGGTGGTGGCGAAGATGGCCCATCTGAAGGCCATAGAGGTAGTGGCCGAGAAGGCCGCCGACGCCAGTGCCTTCCTCGTAGGCACCAACGGCTACGCAGTGCCATTGGGCGACCTCATCGACGTGAAGGACGAGATTGAGAAGCAGGAGAAGGAGCTACAACATTTGGAGGGCTTCTTGGCAGGCATCAAGAAGAAACTGGCCAACGAGAACTTCGTTTCCCATGCTCCCGAGGCCGTTGTGGCCCGCGAGCGCAAGAAGCAGAGCGACTCGGAAGAGAAGATAGAGGCCCTGAAGGCCAGCATCGCCGCCTTGAAGGCCAAATGACGAATTGCCCAACACTCCTATAATATAATAAGGTACTGCCCCCCACTGCGGGACAGTGCCTTTTTTTAAGGCCGATCCTAAAAATTAGGTGTAGAAACCAAACTGATACGGATATAGGTTGTTACGGTCGTCTTCTGCATCTATCGGCCTCAAAACGTCAAGTCTCATCGGTCGTGTAG
>SAMEA3663095__coassemble_922_pt1 | contig 33836 bp, 26 predicted proteins | sample SAMEA3663095__metabat2_high_PE_012 | metagenome-assembled genome bin SAMEA3663095 (sample SAMEA3663095) | pig gut metagenome | biome: pig gut; feature: pig-associated habitat; material: faeces | place: France | collected 2012 | reverse complement strand
TTTGTTTTAGTTACTCCTTACCCGGAAATCTATTAGGTTTTATAGAGGAAAGATACAAAAAAACGAGGATATTATCACGCACCCCATTACTTTTTAGTATCTTTGCAATGCCATGGCGAATGTTATAGTCAAAATAATTTCCAATAGCGAGGCGCTGCCTGAGATGGATTGCAGCAATTTCTTCCACAGCACCGACTTGTTCCGGATTGTCGAGAAGACTCCAGGACAACGACCCTATATGGCCATTGCATACGATGAGGACGGCCACATCTTGGGGCATCTGCTGGCTATCATTCGCCGTCGCGGCTCGCTCTTCCCGCCCTATTTCTTCACCCAGGGGCACATCTACGGCGAGGGGGAGTATGACGAAAAAGCCGACAAGACGGAGGTGTTTGGCCATCTGCTCACCGCCATCACACGAAAGTTCCGGCGCAACTTGTGCCTGTTTGCCGAGTTCAGCGACCTTTCCAAGAAGATGTTCGGCTACCGCCATTTTCGACGCAACAGCTATTTCCCCATCAGCTGGCAGGAGATACACAACTCGCTCCATTCCATGGCTCCCGAGGACAGGCTTACAGGCAGACAGCGTCGCCGCATCGCCAACATCTATAAGATGGGGGTGGAGACCCGCGAGATAGAGTCGGAAGAGGAACTCCGAGGCTTCTACCGACTCCTCAAGTCTCACTACCGGCTCAAGATGCGTCGTCTTATTCCACCCGTCGAACAATTTGTCCAGTTCTACAAGGGCGAAAGCTGCAAAATCTTCATCACCCTCTATCATGGCCGCATCATCGGTGGCTGCTTGTGTGCCTTTTCCGAGGGCGATGCCTATCTGTGGTATTTGGCGGCAAAGAGAAAGACCTATCCCAAAGCGCATCCCAATTTCATCACGGTGTGGCACGCCTTGAGCTATAGCTACCATCACAACTACGCCCATTTCTATTTTCTCGACGCTGGCCTTCCTTGGAAGGCCTATCCCTATCGCGAGTTCATCCTCAGTTTTGGCGGCAAGCCTGTCGCCAAGTATCGTTGGTTCCGTATCTCTTTCAGTTGGGTCAACCGCCTACTCGCCTGGTTCTATCGCGAGTGAGAGGTTGCGCTTGGCGGTCTCTGGCTTCATGGCCTCCGCCAAGGACTCACCAGGAGCGTTGATGCTTCTCACCTCGTCAAACCCAGCTTCCAACAACGATGTCCTGTCGTCTATCTGTCCAGCCAATAGGATGCAGGTTGCACCAACTCTCTTGCAATGCTGCAACACAACATAGGGCAATTTTCCCATCAAGGTTTGCTTGTCAGCCCTGCCCTCACCCGTAATGACAGTACAGTGGTCAGACTTCAAATAATCGTCGAAGTGGATGAGACTAAGTATCAGTTCAGCACCCGATTGCATTTCACCATTAAAGTATTGCATCAGAGCATATCCCAGCCCGCCTGCTGCTCCTGCCCCAGGCTCTTGCGACTTGTCGAAGCCGAAGTGGTGGGCCGACATCGAGGCAAACGACAGGGCTTTGCGCTCCAATATCCTCACATCATCCGCGCCGGCTCCTTTCTGTGGGGCAAACACGGCTGCGGCTCCCTTTGGCCCGGTGAGCGGATTGGTCACATCCGAGGCAAGCGTAACCCTCAGGTTGAGTGATTTCAGATAGGGTTCCACGTCCTGCCAAGTCTTGAACCGTGGGTCGAAGACGCCCCGAGTCCTCAGAAAGGCTTCTTTGAATCCTCTCAGCATTCCCAGTCCACTGTCGCTTGTGGCGGTGCCGCCCAAGCCGATAGTGAGTTCGCGCACTCCTTTATATATAGCGTCCATCATCATTTCGCCAACGCCGTATGAGGTGGCCAACAGTGGGCGCGGCTCCTCATCCTTTACCCGCAGCAGTCCGCAGGCCTGGGCCGACTCTATGATTGCGCAGTCGTCCCTCCTCAGATAATTTGCCTTGCAGGAGCGCATCAGAGCATCGTGGCATCTGCATTCCTCCCTCTCCCATCCTTTCAGGTTGTAGGCAAGGGCATCAATCATGCCGTCGCCGCCATCCGTCAAGGGCAAGCAGACCACGTCCCGCCCCTTGGCTCTCAAACTCTCGGCCAACGCCTCACAGGCTTCCACGCTCGTCAGGCTGCCCTTGAAACTGTCTAAGGCTACAATGTATTTCATCCGTTATTCATTTTTTACATGATATGTGCTATGCAATAATAACGCACCAAAATCGTTTATTGGTATATATGAATCGAAGAATAGTCATCATAATGATATTGGCAGCCTCTTTTTTGGCCGCCCGCGCTCAGACCTTCACCCTTCAGGGACGCGTCACCGACCAGAACTTGAATCCTGTCGAACTGGCCACCGTGTCGGTCCTCTCGCAGGGCAAGGCCACTTTCACGTCCTTGAAGGGCGAGTTCTCCATGCAGTTGCAGTCGGCCGACTCCGTGGTGGTGAAGTTCTCCATGATAGGCTACAAGACCAAGACTCGCGTGCTGCGAAATCCGCGTGGCAAGCAGACGCTACAGGTGCAGCTGCTCGAGGATGAGCATACGCTCAATCAGGTGGAAGTGTTGGGTCGTCGCATTCAGACCAACCAGATGGAGGACATCAAGACCGACAACCTCACCAAGATGCCTTCCGTCACGGGCAATGCTGTCGAGGCCCTCATCCAGAGCCAGGCGGGTGTCTCCACCCATAGCGAGCTGTCAAGCCAGTATAACGTGCGCGGCGGATCTTTCGACGAGAACTCCGTCTACATCAACAGTGTGGAGATTTATCGTCCGTTCCTTGTCCGCAGCGGACAGCAGGAGGGGCTTTCGATCATCAACCCCTACATGGTCGAACGGATATCCTTTTCCACGGGCGGCTACCCGGCAAAGTATGGTGACAAGATGTCTTCCGCCCTGGACATCACCTACAAACAGCTCAAGCCTACCAACGGCCACAAGAATGCCTTTGAGGCTTCCTTGGCAGCATCCCTGCTTGGGGCCGACGCATACGTGGGCGTGGCCAACAAGAAGGTGAGCTGGCTCAACAGTCTGCGCTACAAGACCAACAGCTATCTCTTGGGCACACTGGAGACCAACGGTGAGTACAAGCCCAACTTTCTCGACTATCAGACCTATCTCGACTGGCGGCCCAACAAGCGGTGGAGCGTCGACTTCATAGGCAACATCTCCAACAACCACTACAACTTCAAGCCCAAAGACCGCGAGACCTCTTTCGGTACGATGCAGGATGTCAAGTCCTTCCGCGTCTATTTTGACGGACAGGAGAAGGATGTTTTCCGCACTTTCTTTGGTTCCTTGGGCATCACGCGCCACTTCGGCGACTCCACGAGCGTCACACTCTTGGGTTCTGCCTTCAAGACCAAGGAGCAGGAACGCTACGACATCCAGGGACAATATTGGCTCACGCAGACGGAGACTTCAGAGAACCTTGGCGTGGGTACCTATTTCCAGCACGCGCGCAACTATCTCGATGCCGATGTGGAGAGTGTCAAGCTGCTCCTGAGGCACAAGACCCAGCAGCACGACATCGAGGGAGCGCTGGCCTGGAGGCGTGAACACATCAAGGAGAACTCGGCCGAATATGAGATGCGCGACTCTGCCGGCTACAGCGTCCCCCACACGGCGCGCGACCTGCAGATGGTCTACAACCTGCGCGCACGCAACGTGCTTGACGCCAATCGTACGGAACTCTACCTGCAAGACACGTGGCGTTTCACCTCACGTGGCGGCCACACCTATTTCACGCTCAACTATGGTGCGCGCTTCTCCCATTGGAACTACACGGGGGAGAACATCTTCTCGCCGCGTGTCTCCCTCTCGGTCACCCCACCATTCAACCACGACATCACTTTCCGCCTCGCCACCGGCCTCTACTATCAGGCTCCTTTCTACAAGGAACTCCGTGACACGGTGACAACAGGCGGTGTGACCTACGCCCGGCTCAACGACAAAATAAAGAGCCAACGGTCCATCCATTTCATCGGAGCCTTCGACTACCGCTTCCGCATGAAGGAACGGCCTTTCCGCTTCAGTGCCGAACTCTACTACAAAGCCCTGGCGCATCTTGTCCCCTATTCGGTCAACAATGTCAAGGTGACCTACTATGGCGACAATGAGGCCAGCGGACATGCTGCAGGTCTCGACCTCAAGCTCTATGGCGAGTTTGTGCCAGGCACCGACTCGTGGCTCAGTTTCAGCCTGATGGACACGAAGATGAAACTCAACGGCAAGAGCATTCCCATGCCAACCGACCAGCGCTATGCCGTCAACCTGTTCTTCACCGACTATTTCCCCAACACCACACGATGGAAGATGAGCCTGAAGCTGGCCTACGCCGACGGACTGCCTTTCTCCACCCCCCACCGTGAGTTGGAGACCAACACTTTCCGCGCCCCCGCCTACAAGCGTGTCGACATCGGCATGAGCTATCGTCTGCTCAACAATGAGGACCGCCATTCCAACGGAATCTTCAAGAATATCTGGTTGGGTGTCGATTGCCTCAATCTGCTGGGCATCAGCAATGTCAACAGCTATTATTGGGTTACCGACGTCACCAACCAGCAGTATGCTGTGCCCAACTATCTCACCGGCCGACAAATCAATGGGCGCGTGCTATTCGAGTTTTGACGCCTGCCTTTCACGGTGATGCACCCAAAGGAATATACTGCCCGATATATTCGTTGAAACCCTTATGCCAGATGGAATCTGACATTCGACGAATCGTTCCGCCCTTTTCAATTTATTATTAATGTGTGTTAAAACAAGAGGCAAACAAAGGGCGAAAGTATTGCATATCAACATTTTTTCGTAATTTTGCAGACAATTTAGTCCGTGGAGGCTCAGAAAAGAGGGCGCATAGGTGCTCCGCCTTACGGAGAAACCCGTTTTATAAATAAAAAATGTACGCAATCGTAGAAATTAACGGTCAGCAGTTCAAGGTCGAGGAGGGAAAGAAACTCTTCGTGCATCGCATCAAGGATGCCGAGGCTGGCAAGACTGTTGAGTACGACAGAGTGCTTCTTGTCGACAAGGAAGGAGCCGTCACTGTCGGCGCACCTACTGTAGAGGGTGCAAAAGTTGTAGTAGAAGTTGTGAACCCACTTGTTAAAGGCGACAAAGTGATCGTCTTCAAGATGAAGCGCCGCAAGGATTACCGCGTGAAGAAAGGTGCCCGCGCTCAGTTCACAGAAGTTGAAGTTAAATCAGTAATCGCTTAACAAGGAGGAAATCGTATGGCACATAAAAAAGGTGTAGGTAGTTCTAAGAACGGCCGCGAGTCAGCTTCACAGCGTTTAGGCGTAAAGATTTGGGGTGGCCAGAAGATTGTGGCCGGAAACATCATCGTCCGTCAGCGTGGCAACAAGCACTTCCCCGGTGAGAATGTCGCACAGGGCAAGGACGACACGCTCTATGCTCTTACCGATGGAATCGTCTACTTCCACAAGGGCAAGTTCGACAAGAGCACAGTTTCCGTTCTCTCACCTGAGGCTTACGCTGCCAAGACGGCAGGCAAGGCTCAAGCTTAACAATTCATCCATGCTCTCCTCCCAACCTTGGGGGCGGAGCACCACACAAATCACGAATCAAAAGTATATAGATAGACATGTCTAAAGTTTGTCAAATTACGGGTAAGAAGGCACAGTTGGGCAACAACGTGTCTCACTCGAAGCATCGCACCAAGCGCAGCTTCGATGTCAACCTCTTCAACAAGAAGTTCTACTATGTGGAAGAAGGTTGCTGGATCAGCCTCAAGGTAAGCGCCGCAGGACTTCGCCTGATCAACAAGATTGGTCTTGACGCTGCCCTCAAGCAAGCCGTCAACAAGGGCTACTGCGAGTGGAAGGACATTAAAGTTATAGGAGAATAATCATCATGGCAAAGAAAGCTAAAGGAAATAGAGTGCAGGTCATCTTGGAATGCACCGAGATGAAGAACTCCGGACTGCCTGGTACGAGCCGTTACATAACGACCAAGAACCGCAAGAACACGCCGGAGCGTCTTGAGCTGATGAAGTTCAACCCCATCCTCAAGAAGATGACGCTCCACAAGGAGATTAAGTAATAACGATTAAAAATTCGCACTGAGATATGGCAAAGAAAGCGGTCGCTACCCTCCACGAAGGATCAACGGATGGTCGCGCCTATACAAAGGTAATCAAGATGGTGAAGAGCCCCAAGACGGGTGCCTACATCTTCGATGAGCAGATGGTCCCCAACGAGGCCGTCAAGGACTTCTTCAAGAAGTAAACTATTTTTAGAGACATACATAAGGGTCGCCGATTCAATGATGAGTCGGCGACCCTTTTTCATTCATGCATCATACGATATTCCGCGATTATAGCAAGACAAGGCAGCTTGGGAATCGCCATGGCAGAGACTGGAGTCCACCGCATCGAAGAGGCGCGAAGCACGCTGCCCACACCAGCATAAAAGGTCAGGAGACAGGATGTCCTGATCTCGCACGGAACGCAAGGGAAAGCGGTCGACATCACTTGGGGCAGGTTCAAGTAACGGTCCACACAGTTTGATGACAACTTCCCTTTTCGCAAGGGCAGGGGTAGTCAACTCTACTGTGTCAGTGCGCCTTTTCCGTTTGGCTTTAACCTCGGTCAAAGCTGCCATCACGGTCACGAGGTGTCTCAATATCTACAGGTCCATACTCCGTTTGGAGAAGCTTGTGCATCTTGCCATTACGGCGTTTACCGCTTACAGGCTTGGTTGCCTCAAGATGGCTCTCCATCTCACCCTCCATGGCGGCGTTGAGGAAGTCTTCCAATACTTGATGGAATGCACCATCCTTGCCAAACAGGGGCTTGCCAACCTTGAATTGCTCATTGGCCTCAGACAAACATCTTCGTGTACTCTTCTTGTGTCATTGTACTAATTGTTTATGCCCTATAAAAAGAGCCTTGAGAAATTTATTGTTTTAGTCTTTGACACAGTTCAGATGATGTCTTTGTAGATAGTCTCTTTGAACAATGCCGGTATTTTCATATTTCCGTTTGCTTTATAAGTGATTCAATTACAGCAAGTGCTTTCTCACGACTGATGGACTTCTACTGCTATGCGCAAGGCATGTTCAATCCATTATCATAACAGAACATTATCTTATTTAACAATGCTTCCTCCTGATTTTTCATGTAGGAGCAAAACTCATCATAACGAGAAAGTTTGCGACCAATGTTAAGGCCATAGATACCAATGTTTCCACCATAACCATTTAGGATGCGGGGTTTAGTTTCATTACTTACTGGAACTATAAAGCCTCCTTGCTTTAGTTGCATGATATACATGTAGCTGATGACTTGGTATAAATCGGGGCGTTGTAGCCTGCCGTCTGAATAGCCTTTGTATTTTGCATCCAGTACCATTCGGTCGTTATAGAAGTCCGGGTAACAGTCGCCACCCCGTGGGCTTCTAAAGATGTATTGCCTACCTTCACCAACCCTATTCCTTGGGTGGCAGAGAACTGAATTGAGGAACGTGTTAAGATATTCTTCCCACAGCCATGCTCCATCAAAGAGGACGCCAAATATCTCGTTATCATTACATCCATATTTAAGTTCCTCGTGGCGCAGTATCTGCATACAAAGATGCTGAAGAGTCCTGTAATCTTCGTAATATGGATGATGGAGCGGACGGATGTTTGCATTAACAATTTGCTGCTGGGCATTCTTGTCGTAAGTGGGTGTTGCTTCCCGAATCAATGCAACAGCATCTTTGGTTGTATCATTGTCTAACAGTATGTCGCCTCCGAGAGGATGGCCGGCGATATACTCAATAGTGTGCCTAATCAGTTGTGTGATGTGGTTATCACTTGCATATTCCCTTGCAGTGTATGCTACAGAACCAGCAAAGGGGATGTTGTTTCTTATATGACGGCTAACGTCTATGCGACCTCTAACATTGGCATCATTATATGAGTGTGATTGATATTGGTGATACAAACCATGCCGGACAGCCCGACGTAGAAATGTAGGAAACAGGTATATAAGGAAGTCGAATATGCTTTCCTCGTCAGTCAGATGCTTTAAGTCAAAAAGATGTATAGCAAAGACTTTTTGCAACATGTAATGCAGGAAATAGTCTCTTCCATCATCAGAAGTGAAGCGTGACTGTATGCGGATCATCGTGTTCCGTCGACCGACGAATCCCATGATGTTGCCAGTTTCAATTACATTGCCATGTATATCGAAAATCCTCTGTTCGGATAATTTGTCGCCATACTCATCGAAACTTTGTGGAAATACAAGCAAACGAGTATCACTCTGCCCACACAATTCTTTCAGTGTGGGGGCAGCCATCCAGCGTAGGTCGTCGAGGTGACATTCCTGCTGCTGGGTAGATAATGTCAGTCTTGAATTATCCTTCGTCCAGAGCATTGTCTTCTATCTCGGTTTTGTTGTAAGCCTCATGCAATATCTTCAACTGCTCGCCGCCATTCCTGCTACCTCTCAGGTATTCTGCCAGCAATCCGCTCAGATGGTTAGTCCAAAGCATCTCAAAAGCTATATCAGGGTGCAGTTCTGCATACTTTGCTACCTTGCGGAAATAAGCGGCACCTATCTGGTAGGCTTTTCCCAATCTGAGCTTTTCATCTAAAATTGCATTGTTGAGATTTGTCATTCGGGCATGTATCTCGTTCTTGATTATGGAGAACTCCACGTCGTGTGCAATCATGGCTTCATAGCTTTCTTCTGCTGTAACCTCCTGCCAGGCAAAACGACGTCGCATGGCGAAGTCCATACTTTCAACGGAACGGTCAATATCATTCATTGTACCAATAATGTAAACGTTCTTCGGCACAAAGAAGCCATTCTTGAAAGTATCGCCCTCTACTATCATGTTTTGATATTGTGTATTGACACGACCATCTTCTCCTCTGTAGCCAGGGTCAATTGAATAGAAAAGTTCACCAAAGACTTTTGAGATTTCACCACGATTAATTTCGTCGATAATGAAAACGTATGGTTTTTGTACTACCAGCTCCACTTCCTTGGCTGCTTTCTTTGCAGAACGATTACGCAAAATATTGTATAGGACATAGGTGTACGAATCTTGCTGAGTTCCATATTTACGGTGGAAATACTCTTGAAGTTCTTTTTTCGCCGTAATATTAACCTTGTTTTCAAGCAAAATTAAGAATTCAGACTTTGGCAAGGTGACTTGCTTCGTCTTTTTATTGCCTGGTACTTCTACAATGATTGAATGTTCCTTGTTTTCAGATATAAGGAAGCGGTTTTTCGTACCAGATGTATGAAATTCTGTTTCATTCTCCATTGCTTCATCAATGAAGTCTTCGAGAAGTTCTCTTGCCGAGGTCTCCATCTGTAATGTCTCCCTTGATTTCATGGAGTTGACATAGTTCTCAAGTGCTTTGGCACAGAACGCTTTGAATACACCGTCCTTCCGTTCAAAACCGACATTGCCATTTTCGTCTTCCTTGGGACGCATACCCTCCACAAAGTCGGTATAATCGTAGGAGGGATGAAATTGCACAAGTTCCCACTCTGCCCCCATCGCTTTGGCTATCTGCTTAGCTATGAAAGTCTTTCCTGTGCCTGGTGCTCCTGTCAGTACAAGGTTGTAATTGGCACGAAGCAATTCTATATATTTGCTATATTGAGTCTTTGGTTCCATACTCTTGATTGTTTTGACATAATCAATGACAGCATCTTCTTCACACTTCATCACCGAGGATTGGTATTTTCCATAGCGGTTGCCATCGAAATCTTCTTTATCAAGACTAATATACTTGACTTTTCGTTTGACACAGATGTTATCCTGTTCGTCGGTCGTGTTATCCTCGCGACCTGTCACGATGGCTACCGCACTTACCCTGAGACAGGGCTTATCATGCTTTTCACCTTTTGTGAAAGTGGACTTCAATATCAGAATATCATCAATGTTGATCTTGTTGGCCAAAGGAATCTGTTTGTTTTTCTCTTTAAACCGCGCTTCCCATATTCCTTCTCGGACAAATCTGTCAAGCTCTGATTCTCTGTTCCCGAAGTTGAAACCAACAAACCAGTACCGAGGCTTCCAGACAAGAGAATATATATAATCCAGTCTTCGTGGGTTGCATACAAGCATTTCCCAAAGAACGTCTTGTGCCAGAAGAAGACTGTTCTCTTCATGATCTTTTAGGGAGTCTGCTACTATCTCATGCAGTTCCTCGTCTTGTTTTATAATCTGCTGTAACGGTTTCAACAAATCAAGGAAATGTTCAAGACAGTTCCCCGCATTTTTATCTTCTATACCAAGGTATTCGCAAAGCCTGACATATACATCATTCTTGTAGAATGTGTAGCTTTCAGGATTGTGGCATGTCAGAATGGCCGATGCCATCCTTTCATCGTTTGCCTTACCCATTATTTTCTTTCCATTTAGTTTTGCAGGTAAGGCCATCGCCATTGACTGTTTGAATCCCTGTAGCCTTTCATGTAACGATGAGGCTGAGTTGACAAGTCGGGAAAGTATATTGATGTATTCCTCTTTGTCGTTAGCCAACATGTACTTTATGACAGAAGCGTCACGGCTGACATCTATCAGATTTTCCTTGCATAGACGCTTAGCAATATATTCAACACCCTTTCCTTTGCAATCTTTAATGAGTTGCCATTTGTATAGTTCGCCGTACTTGGAAGAGTCAATCGGTAGTTCTTTGCGTAAAGCCTTATATTGCTTTACAAGATAACGGTAAAGGTATATTTGCAATGCCTCTACAAGTTCCTTTCTCAACTGCCACTCAAAACTACCTTCTTCACCATTACCAAGCCTACGTCCTTGCCCCATTGGGATAATCCAACGGGAAGGTTCGCCGTCTGTACCAATTACTTCAAACCGATTTAACTTGGTCTTTACCAGGTTTCCGAATTTAGACACATATAGGTTTAATGCTCTGGCATTACCTCCTTGCTTTCTACTCACTTGGGTACAAGAACCTTTGTGCTCGGGCATATAGTAAAAACGGAGCAGTGTCTCAACAAACTCTTTCTGGGTTGTAGGTGCGACGAGGATTTCCAGCCATTCATCTTTGCTTACTCCAATGTCGCAAGAAAAAATTCCGTTGTTTTCTATAACATTTATCGTTTGCATATCGAATTATTATTATTACTTGCTCCAAAGGTACTCCTATGTTGCGTCATTAATGACACAACATAGAAAAGCCATTCTATGCGGATTAGTTCTTTGATGTCAATCCCTAAAAGTTTAGAGTTTCAATCAGTGTTTCCAGATTGGGTTGTGATACATTAGTTACCCACTTAGATATCATTGCAGGGTCTTTACCCAATTGCTCTGCCAACACCTTTTTGGTTCTTTTCTTTTCGGCGAGCATCACTTTGATGCGATTAAGATCTTTTGATTCATAACGAAGTCGTTAAATATGGTACAAAGATAGGCATAAATAATGAAAAAGGGGAGGCGTAATAATAATAATTGCGAAAATTTCACCTAAAAAGTGAGAAATTCGCAAACTTTATGGTTTTATATCGGCAAGTTCTATCAATCGTGAGTCAAGCACTTCTTCGATGTCTGCCACATTCTCCTCGGTGATACCCATCTTGCGCAACTTCATACGTCCGTCAAGCATCTTGTTCACCATGTAGATATACATGAGGTTGCCTTGCGTCATTTCACGCTCCTGCATTTCGCCGCCGTTCCAAAACGACACTGTGCCTTTTGGCAGTTTGCCGACACGACGGATAAGGTCGCCCCACGTCTTCACCTTGCCACCGAACAACTCTGCGGCTTTCCTGTCAAGGATGGCGTATTTGTCGCGCACGCCATTGTTTTCTTTCTGTCGTGCATCTACCCAACCTCTCATGAAGCGGTTATACAGATAGCCCTCACCGTTGGCACTCTTGCCTCCGAACATTCTCAGCATCCGGTCAAAGGTGGCGAGAGGAGCAAACACGAATGAAAAAAACGAGTTGTTGACGAATCTGTCTGCAAACGTCGGCTTATAGTGTTCGTCGCTCGGTCTGCCCTCCATGTCGCTGTTGGCATTGTGCTGTATCTCGCGGATGCGCTGTTTCTCGGCTTCCTTGAAGTCCTTGGCGTTGGCAATGCTCTCACGGAGGCTGTCAGACAACCTGCCTACAAGGTCGAAGTAACTCTGCGCCCTCTCAATCTTGTTCTGACGGATAGCCTCTTGCAGACTGGCAATGTACTGGCGGTAACTGTCGGTGGCACGGTCGCGCTCGCTGGCATCGTCGTGTGCCTGTTTGATTTCCTCACGCAGTTCTGAACTCTAAACACGCTCTAAACATGGGGGCAGGAAACTCGCAACTTTCTCTAAACATTTCCGTTCATTCTGCTCATTTCTCGTGTCAGAATGTACGAACCTCCATTTACGAAGTTAGGCGGAAGTCCCTTTGTTTTCGGGGCTTTCCGCCTAACTCACTTAGTTTCAAGTTCCGTCGCTTACTCTTCCACGGCTTCCTGCGCGGCTGCCAGACGGGCGATGGGCACGCGATAGGGAGAGCAGGATGCGTAGTTCATGCCGAGCTTGGCGCAGAACTTCACCGAACTGGGCTCGCCACCATGCTCACCGCAGATGCCCGTGCGAAGGCTGGGCTTCACGGCACGGCCCTTCTCTACGGCCATTCTCACGAGCTGCCCCACTCCCTCTTGGTCGAGCACCTGGAAGGGATCCACTTTCAAGATCTTGTTCTCCAAATAGACGGGCAGGAAGCTGGCGATGTCGTCGCGGCTGTAGCCAAATGTCATCTGCGTGAGGTCGTTGGTGCCGAACGAGAAGTAGTCAGCCTCCTTGGCTATCTTGTCGGCCGTGAGGGCGGCACGAGGAATCTCTATCATCGTGCCAATCTCGAACTTGAACTTGATGCCGTACTCATCGAACATCTTTCTTGCGTTCTTGAGGATGACGGCCTTCTGCTGGCGGAACTCTGCCACCGTGCCAATGAGTGGCACCATAATCTCAGGATGGGGATCATAGCCTTCCCTAATCAGCTCACAGGCGGCGCTGATGATGGCGCGGGTCTGCATGCCGGTAATTTCGGGGAAAGTGATGCCCAGACGGCAACCACGGTGACCGAGCATCGGGTTGTTCTCGGCCAGGGAGGCAACACGCTGCTGGATCTTCTGCAAGGAGACGCCCATCTCCTTGGCCATCACCTGCTGTCCCTCCAAATCGTGGGGAACGAACTCGTGCAAGGGCGGGTCCAACAGACGGATGTTGACAGGCAGTCCGTCCATGGCCTTCAAGATTCCCTTGAAGTCAGCCTTCTGGTAAGGCAGCAGCTTCAGAAGAGCCTTTTCGCGGTCCTCAGTGCTCTCAGAAAGAATCATCTCGCGCATGGCGATAATCTTCTTGTCATCGAAGAACATGTGCTCCGTACGGCAGAGGCCAATACCCTTGGCCCCAAAGGAACGAGCCACCTCGGCGTCGTGGGGCGTGTCGGCATTGGTGCGCACCTGCAACTTGGTATACTTGTCGCAGAGGTCCATCAGCGCCTTGAAGTCGCCGCTGAGTTCGGCAGCCTTGGTGGTCACCTCTCCGGCGTAGACCTGCCCTGTGGTGCCGTTGAGGGAGATGTAGTCACCCTCTTTGTAGACCACACCATCAATCTCAACCGTCTTGGTCTTGTAGTCGACATTGATGCCGCCTGCGCCACTGACGCAGCACTTGCCCATGCCACGAGCCACGACGGCCGCGTGGGAGGTCATGCCACCACGCTGGGTGAGGATGCCCTCCGCGGCCGACATGCCGGCAAGGTCCTCGGGGCTGGTCTCAATGCGCACCATGATTACCCGGCGGCCATCTTTGTGCCAAGCCTGTGCGTCGTCGGCATGGAACACGATCTGTCCACAAGCCGCACCCGGACTGGCGGGAAGCCCCTGCGTGATGACCTTGGCCTGGGAGAGCGCCACCTTGTCGAACACGGGGTGGAGAAGCTCGTCGAGCTTGTTGGGCTCGCAACGCTCAATGGCAGTCTTCTCGTCGATGACACCATCTCGGAGCAGGTCCATGGCAATCTTCACCATGGCCGTACCCGTGCGCTTGCCATTGCGGGTCTGGAGGAACCAGAGCTTGCCCTCCTGTACGGTGAACTCCATATCCTGCATGTCGCGGTAGTGGTCCTCCAACTTCTGCTGGATGTCGTTGAGTTGCTTGAATATCTCGGGCATCGACTCCTCCATTGAAGGATACTTGCAGGCGCGTTCCTTCTCGGAGACACCGATGCGCTCTGCCCAACGGAGGGAGCCCTCCTTGGTGATCTGCTGTGGCGTGCGGATACCAGCCACGACATCCTCGCCCTGTGCATTGACAAGATACTCTCCGTTGAAGCGGTCCTCGCCCGTGGCGGCATCGCGGCTGAAGCAGACACCTGTGGCGGAGGTGTTGCCCATGTTGCCAAACACCATAGCCATGACGGTGACAGCCGTGCCCCACTCCTGAGGAATGCCCTCCATCTTGCGATAGAGGATGGCGCGGTCGTTCATCCAACTGTCGAACACTGCGCAGATGGCGCCCCAAAGCTGCTCCATCGGATCGTTGGGGAAGTCGGCGCCCGTGCGCTTCTTGATGGCCTGCTTGAAGAGCTCCACGAGCTTCTTCAGCTCGTCGACGCTCATCTCATTGTCGAGCTTGATGCCACGCTCAGCCTTCACCTGCTGGATAATCTCCTCGAAGGGGTCGATGTCCTCCTTGTTCTCCGGCTTCATGCCCAACACCACGTCGCCATACATCTGAACGAAACGGCGGTAGCTGTCGTAAGCGAAACGCTCGTTGTTGGTCTTCTTGGCCAGACCCACCACCACCTCATCGTTGAGGCCGAGGTTGAGAATGGTGTCCATCATGCCGGGCATGGAGGCTCTCGCACCCGAGCGGACGGAGACCAACAACGGATTGGTGGGGTCGCCAAACTTGGAGCCCATCAGATTCTCGATATGGCGCACGCTATTCTCTACATCATCCTTAAGAAGGCCCACAACATCAGCCTTGCCCTTGGCGAAATACTCGTTGCAGACATCAGTAGTGATTGTGAAACCTGGGGGAACAGGAACTCCTATCAAATTCATTTCTGCAAGGTTTGCGCCCTTGCCACCGAGCAGATTTCTCATATCTGCCCTACCTTCAGCCTTACCATTACCAAAGGTATAGACTCTTTTTTCACTCATGTTCTATTTGTATAGTTTTTTAGTACGTTATCACTATCAATTTGCAAATATAGCACTTTTCTGAAAAATCCGCAAAAGAAGTGGAAGAAAATTGCAATCTCGGCTTTACATTTTATATTTCGGTTTTCTGATTGACCGCAACCGGCCAAACTCGAAACTTTTTTTATCAGCACCCATACGAGGGAGAAGAATTAGGAAGACAGATTTGGCCGTACATCAAAAAAGAATTAATTTTGCAGGAAAATAAGAATTATGGCAAGAAAGAGTTATCCGATACTGGAAAATGTGAGAATAGAGGCCGTGGCCGCCGAGGGCAAGGCCGTGGCCCACGTGAACGACATGGCAGTGTTTGTCACATTTGCCGTGCCGGGCGATGTGGTGGATCTGAGGATTAAGAAGAAACGCAAGAATTACGCCGAGGCCGACGTGTTGAAATTCGTGGAATACAGCAAGCAGAGAGTGGAACCGATGTGCAGCCACTTCGGTGTTTGTGGAGGCTGCAAATGGCAGAACCTGCCCTATCAGGACCAGCTCAAGGCCAAGCAGCAACAGGTGATGGATCAGCTGACCCGAATCGGAAAGGTGGAACTGCCCGAGTTCCGCCCCATCTTGGGTTCGGTCAAAACCAAGGAATATCGCAACAAGACCGAATACGGCTGTGCCAACAAGCGGTGGTATACCCGCGAGGAACTCGACGCTCTCCCACCCGATGCCGGATTGGCACAGGGTGCCATAGGATTCCACATCACGGGAGCATTCGACAAAATCTATCCCATAGAGAAATGCTGGCTCATGGACGATTTGCACAACCAGATACGCAACTACATCTATCACTACGCGGTGGACAATGGAATCTCCTTTTTCGACATCCGCGGGCAGAAAGGACTCCTGCGCGACATCATGTTCCGCAACTCCAACACGGGCGAGTGGATGGTGCTCATACAGTTCCACTACGATGAGCCTGCCGATGAGCAGAAAGCCCAAGAACTGCTTCAACACGTGGCTGACCATTTCCCGCAAATCAGTTCGTTGCTTTATGTGGACAACCAAAAATGCAACGACACCTTCGGCGACCTGCAACTCATCACGTTCAAAGGCAAGGACTACATCACGGAGACCATGGAGGACCTGAAATTCAAGGTCAACGCAAAAAGCTTCTACCAGACCAACACCGAACAGGCCTACAGGCTGTATTGCGTGGCAAGGGAGTTTGCCAACCTGAAGGGCGACGAGACCGTTTACGACCTCTACACGGGAACGGGGACGATTGCCAACTTTGTGGCCCACCAGGCCAAGAAGGTGGTGGGCATAGAGTATGTGCCAGAGGCCATCGACAACGCAAAGGTGAACAGCCAAATCAACGGCATCGACAACACAGAATTCTTCGCCGGCGACATGAAGGACATCCTGACCGACGACTTCATAGCCGAGCATGGCCGTCCCGACGTCATCATCACAGACCCGCCCCGCGCGGGAATGCATCCTGACGTCGTGAATGTGATTCTCAATGCCGCCCCACAGCGCATTGTGTACGTGAGCTGCAACCCCGCCACCCAAGCGCGCGACCTGTCGCTGCTCGATGCGTCGTACAAAGTGGAGGCCGTGCAGCCGGTGGACATGTTTCCCCATACGCCCCATGTAGAGAATGTAGTGCTGCTCTCCAAGCGCTCATAGACAACATGAAATCGCTTTTCGAGAATAATAGGATAAAGAATTGAGAATATTTACAACTGCCCATACTATTGACGTCCGCTGCACGGGAGATCCGCTGTACGGGAGATCCGCTGCCCTCAGCGGACACATACGGCAGCCCAAAGACAATTAATAAATGTTAACTCGAAAAGATAAGGAGATCGATAAGCGACTCATTTCAAAAAAAATACGTAATTTTGCGCCCGATTCGGGCAAAGTGTGCCCAATTGCAACACATAAAGTCTAACTTTATTAATTATTCATTTATTTAAATTATTTATGTCAGATTACAAGAACGTACAGCCGTTGGATGATTTCAACTGGGATCAGTATGAAAACGGCTTGAGCTCAAACGTCAGCAAAGAGGAACTCGAGAAGGCGTACGACGAGACTCTTAACAAAATCCAGGACCACGAGGTGGTTGAGGGCACCGTGACTTCCATTGACAAGAGGGAAGTGGTGGTGAACATTGGCTACAAGAGCGATGGTATCATTCCCGCTTCAGAATTCCGCTACAACCCCGACCTGAAGGTTGGTGACAAGGTTGAGGTCTACGTTGAGGACCAAGAAGACAAGAAAGGTCAGCTGGTTCTCTCCCACAAGAAGGCTCGCCTCACCAAGAGCTGGGAACGCGTGAACGAGGCTCTGGAGAAAGAAGAGGTGATTCAGGGTTACATCAAGAGCCGCACCAAGGGCGGTATGATTGTTGACGTGTTTGGAATCGAGGCTTTCCTCCCCGGAAGCCAGATCGACGTTCACCCCATACGCGACTACGATGTGTTCGTAGGCAAGACCATGGAATTCCGCGTTGTGAAAATCAACCAGGAATACCGCAATGTCGTTGTTTCCCACAAGGCTCTCATCGAGGCCGAGCTGGAAGCACAGAAGAAAGAGATTATCTCCCACTTGGAGAAAGGCCAGGTGCTCGAAGGCACAGTCAAGAACATCACCTCCTACGGTGTGTTTGTCGACCTTGGCGGCGTAGACGGACTCGTTCATATCACAGACCTCTCTTGGGGCCGCGTGAGCGATCCCCACGAGGTGGTGCAGCTCGACCAGAAGATCAAGGTCGTCATCCTCGACTTCGATGAGGACAAGAAGCGTATCGCCTTAGGTCTGAAGCAGCTCACTCCGCATCCTTGGGATGCCCTCGACCCGAACCTCAAGGTGGGTGACCACGTGAAGGGCAAGGTGGTCGTGATGGCCGACTATGGCGCATTCGTTGAGATTCAGCCCGGAGTGGAGGGTCTGATTCATGTGAGCGAGATGTCGTGGAGCCAGCACCTGCGTTCCGCACAGGAGTTCATGCACGTAGGAGACGAAGTGGAGGCTGTCATCCTGACCCTCGACCGCGAGGAGCGCAAGATGAGCCTCGGCATCAAGCAGCTCAAGGAAGACCCCTGGGAGACCATCGAGGTGAAATACCCCGTTGGCAGCAAGCATACCGCCAAGGTGCGCAACTTCACCAACTTCGGTATCTTCGTGGAGCTCGAAGAGGGTGTTGACGGTCTGATCCACATCAGCGACCTGTCTTGGACAAAGAAGGTGAAGCATCCTTCAGAGTTCACAACCGTTGGCGCCGACATCGACGTTGTGGTGTTGGAGATCGACAAGGAGAACCGTCGTCTCTCTCTCGGCCACAAGCAGCTGGAGAAGAATCCTTGGGACGAATATGAGAAGATCTACACTCCCGGCTCCGTGCATCAGGGCAAGATCACCGAGATGATGGACAAGGGCGCAGTAATCACGCTCGACGAGGGCGGCGAGGGCTTCGCCACACCAAAGCATCTTGTGAAGGAGGACGGCTCACAGGCTCAGCTCGGTGAGGAACTCCCCTTCAAGGTGATTGAGTTTGCCAAGGAAACTCGCCGTATCATCCTCTCCCACTCCCGTACCTTCGAGGAGGGCAAGGATGACGAGGCCAAGCGCGGCAACCGCCGTCATGCCGGAAAGAAGCAGGAAACAGCCCAGGTGAACAACGTAGCCGCAGGCACCTCTCTCGGTGACCTCGACGTGCTGGCCAACTTGAAGGCAAAAATGCAGAAAGGCGAATAACCAACAATACATTTTCCTATTTTTTTCAATGCCCGCATTGCAAAATGCGGGCATTTTTTTGGCATTTTAAAATTTAATTTGTATCTTTGCATCGTTTTTCAATAGAATGGGTTTCTCTTCTGAAACGTAATTCACCAATCAACATTAAAATGTACAGCAAAGACGAATTGTTAAATAAAGATATCACCGAATTGGGCGATATTGCCCAAAAGCTTGATATTAACATCCATGATTCTAAATCACTCGACGATTTAGTCTATCAGATTCTTGACCGTCAGGCTGAGACCAGTGCCAACCACCAACCCGATGAGGGCAAACGACGCAACGCGCGTCCTGACAATGCCCCCAAACAAGAAGCTGGTGCTGCCACGACCGACGTGGAAGCTGCAGAGAGAGAACTTGCCTCCATCCCCAAGCATCGGGGCCCCAAGACAAGGCGTGAGCGTGAGCTCATCAAAATCATTGAGGCTGCCAAAGGCCCGGGTAGCGCATTGAATATACAACCTGATGACGCCCCCGTGGAACGCGACAAGAATCAGCAGGACGAAGACACCGCCACAGTCACAATTCCTGAAGAAAGCTATACCCCCGAAGAGAATGATGAAGAGGGAACACAGGCCAGTGCCGACCAATTGGCACTTTTGCAAGAAAAAATTAGAAGCCACAACAAGGAAGTGAACCAGCAATCCGACGACACAGCCGTTTGGGATGGTGACCCAGGAGACGGGACCGACTTCATCACCGTTGTGGACATTCCTATCGAGGACCAGGGAGCCATGCCCACCTACGACATGTTTGACAACCCCGCACCCGAATACCAAGAACAGGCCGACAACTACACACAGACCCAGGAGGAGGCCGATGAGGAAGACCAGTTCAACTTTGATGACCTCGTCACAGCAAACGGCGTTTTGGAGGTGATGCCCGATGGCTATGGTTTCCTTCGTTCCAGCGACTACAACTATCTGTCCTCGCCCGACGATGTGTTCGTAGCCAACCAGCAGATCCGCCATTATGGATTGAAGACGGGCGACGTGGTGGAGTGCCATGTGAGACCACCCCATGAGGGAGAGAAATACTTCCCCCTCACCAGCATAGACAAAATCAACGGCAGAGAGCCAGAAGAGGTGCGCGACCGCATTCCATTCGAACACCTCACGCCGCTCTTCCCAGAGGAAAAATTCTCGCTCTGCAACAATCCCGCTACGACCAACCTCTCAACACGAATCGTAGACCTCTTCGCCCCTATTGGCAAAGGACAGCGCGCACTCATCGTGGCCCAGCCCAAGACGGGTAAGACCATATTGATGAAGGACATCGCCAATGCCATTGCGGCCAACCATCCCGAGGCATACTTGATGATGCTGCTGATTGACGAGCGGCCTGAAGAGGTGACTGACATGGCACGCACCGTCAATGCAGAGGTGATTGCATCAACCTTCGACGAACCGGCAGAACGCCATGTCAAGATTGCAGGAATCGTTTTGGAGAAAGCCAAACGAATGGTGGAGTGCGGTCATGACGTTGTAATTTTCCTCGATTCCATCACCCGATTGGCGCGTGCCTACAACACGGTGAGCCCGGCCAGCGGCAAGGTGCTCACTGGCGGTGTCGACGCCAACGCACTGCAGAAGCCCAAGCGCTTCTTCGGAGCCGCCCGCAACATAGAAGGTGGCGGGTCGCTGACCATCGTGGCCACGGCTCTCATCGACACAGGCTCAAAGATGGATGAGGTCATCTTCGAGGAATTCAAGGGAACGGGCAATATGGAGTTGCAACTCGACCGCTCGCTCAGCAACAAGCGAATATTCCCAGCCGTCAATCTTGTGGCTTCAAGCACGCGACGCGACGATCTTCTGCTGCCTAAGGAAACCCTTGACCGAATGTGGATTCTCCGCAAGTATATCAGCGACATGAATGCAATGGAGGCTATGGACTTCATCAAAAACAACATGGAACACACCCGCAACAACGAGGAGTTCTTGATTTCTATGAACAGTCAGGGAAACAGACAATAAGAATACAGGCCCAATGGAGCTTTCCATTGGGCCTGTTGCGTTTTATGTCGAGTACGGAATGATGGAAGATGAGCCCACCCGGCACTATTTATTCCACGTCCTGCGGTCTTTCACCCATAGAGGCCGCCCGTCATCGTAGAACCATTGGTCCTCGACAATGTATTCTTTGGTCATATTGGGGCGACGCTTCACTGCCACGAGATGCGTGATGTAGAAATAACCCTCGTGGGCCATGACACATTGGACACCCGAGCCGATGGACGTGGACTTGCCTGTGAAGGAGTTGACGCTGTAGACTTCCTGCCCGTCGGCCAAGGGCTGGCTGGTAAGTGCGGAACGGTCGACGAGGACGAATACGACGTTGCCGTTGCGGCTCAGCCAGGTGTTGATGATTTTATTGTAACCCTGGATAGAGAAGACAACCTCTGAGGTGGCTCCCGTCAACGCGTCATAACGGAAAAGCCGGTTTGAGCGGACAAAATAAAGGCAATGGCGACGGTCGTCTGTGTATTTGGCAACGATTCTATCCCCATTCTTCTTTCGTTCAGCCTTGGCCTTCACCCGGTTGGCTATGGGTGTCTGCGACATGGCCAAAAGGGGGGACAGCAAGAAAACCAAGATGGTTAATATAAGTCTATATCTGTGCATGTTTGAAAATTTCATCTTGTGTTTATGGGGAAAACCCACGGCTTTTGAGCTTCAAAGGTACAAAAAATTATTGGTTTCTCTTCATAAATCATCCAACAACTTGCAGAATTGACAGTTAAACAGTAACTTTGCAACAAATATATGATTTATGGGAAAAGGAAAGTTAGCAAAATTCGCTGAGATGGAAACGTTCAGCAACGTTTTTCAATATCCTTACTCAGTGGTGGAGAATGTTCCGTTCGAAATGAAAGGCCACTGGTGTGAGCAATATTTCAAAAACAATCATCCCGTCATCCTTGAGTTGGGATGCGGGAAAGGTGAATACACGGTGGAGTTGGGTCGCCGGTATCCAGACAAGAACTTCATCGGCGTTGACATCAAAGGAGCACGAATGTGGACGGGTGCCAAACAGGCGTTGGAGGACAAACTTCCCAACGTAGCGTTTCTGCGCACAAGCATAGAGATTATAGACCGCTTCTTCGCCGAAGACGAGGTGGAGGAGATTTGGCTCACTTTCTCTGACCCGCAGATGAAGAATCCGCGGAAGCGGCTGACCTCCACCTATTTCATGGAACGTTATCGCCATTTCCTCATCGACAATGGCATCATTCATCTCAAAACGGATTCCAATTTTTTGTTCACCTATACTTCTTATATGGTGGACACCAACCAGCTTCCTCTCCTGTTTAGAACGAATGACCTCTACCATGAAGAGGGGCTGGACAGTGAGACAAGGGACATTCTCTCCATACATACTTATTATGAGCAAATGTGGATGGACCGGGGCATCAGTATCAAATACCAAAAGTTCCGTCTGCCCCACTCCCCTCACCTCTCTGAGCCAGAGGTGGAGATTCCTTTGGACGAATATCGCAGTTATCACCGTGACAAGCGCAGTGGCCTGAAGACCAGCAGATAGGAGTCGACTCCCTACAGTGGCCTTCCAGTCAAAACTATAGAAACCAAACAAAAGCCGCTGAAAATCAGCGGCTTTTGTTTGGTTTCTATGTATCTTCGTGTGGTTTGCATACCACTACCCGAAGTTGTCGAACATGATGGATTCAGGATCTACCCCCAATGAATCCAAATAGTCCGTCACTGTCTTAATCAACATTGGAGGACCACAAAGATAATATTCGCAATCCTCGGGAGCCTCGTGGTTCTTCAAATAGGTGTCGCGAATACAGTTGACGGCAAATCCCGTGTAGTATTTCACGCCGGCCGCGTCAGCCTTGGGATCCTGACGGTCGAGGGAAAGGTGGAAGTGGAAGTTGGGATACTCCTTCTCCAGCTCCCAGAAGTCCTCAAGGAAGAAAGCCTCAGTGAGCGAACGTGCACCATAGAAAAAGTGCATCTCACGATCGCGACAATGAAGGGTACGCAACATGTGCATAATCTGGGATCGCAGAGGCGCCATGCCTGCACCACCGCCAATCCAAATCATCTCCTTGCCAGAGGTGAAGTTGGGATGGAAGTCGCCGTAGGGTCCACTCATCATTACTTTGTCGCCCGGCTTGAGTGAGAAGATATACGACGAGCCGATACCCGTAGGCACGTCCTGGAATCCCACCTGCGGGCGGGGAAGGAAAGGCGTGGAGGCGATACGCACAGTCAGCGTGATGATGTCACCCTCGGCTGGATAGTTGGCCATTGAGTAGGCACGCACGGTAGGCTCAGGATTGTGAGCCTTGAGGGAGAAGATGTTGAACTTCTTCCATGTGCCGATATAGTCCTCTCCGATATCGTTCTTGTCGAAATCTTTGTCGTAGTCTATGCAGCTGTAAGCCGGAATCTTTATCTGCGCATAGGAACCGGGAACGAAGTCCATGTGCTCGCCTGGGGGCAAGGCCACCTTGAATTCCTTGATGAATGAACTTACGTTCTTGTTGGAAATGACGGTGCATTCCCATTCCTTGACACCGAGAACAGACTCGGGCACCTTGATGGAGAAGTTGCCTTTTACCTTGCACTGGCATCCAAGACGCCAATGGTCCTTTATCTGTTTACGAGAGAAGTGGGGACGCTCGGAATCGAGAATCTCTCCCCCGCCCTCCAAAACTTGGACCTTGCACTGACCACAACTGGCCTTGCCGCCACAAGCCGAAGGCAGGAAAATGCCATTGTTGTTGAGCGTGGCCATGAGGGAGTCGCCCTGAGGCACGTTGATGGTCTTGTCGCCATTGATCGTGATCGTGACATTGCCGCTCGGCGAGAGATACCTCTTGGCCACGAGCAGGATGATGACGAGCAGAATGATTGTGATGAGGAATACCCCAATACTTGCAAAAATAAATGTACTATTCATATCTTGTCATCCTCCCCATTAAATTTTAAGACCAGAGAAACACATCATGGCGAGAGCCATCAAGCCCACTGTGATAAAGGTGATGCCCAATCCTTGCAAAGGTTTGGGTACATCGCAATATTGCATCTTCTCACGGATGGCTCCCATGCAGACAATGGCCAACGTCCAACCCAATCCAGAACCCACTGCGTAAGCGATGGAGTCCCACACATTGCCAATATACTGGGTGCTTGCCGGGTCGAGATTGATGCGCTGCTGCATGAAGAGCGAGGCACCCATGATGGCACAGTTTACAGCGATGAGGGGCAGGAAGATGCCCAAGGCGCTATAAAGGGATGGTGTGTATTTCTCCACCACCATCTCCACCAACTGCACAATGCCAGCAATGACCGCTATGAAGAGGATGAAACTCAGATAAGAGAGATCAACACCCTTGGCCAGGCAGTCAGGACCAAGGACGTAGGTCTGAAGGAGATAGTCCACAGGGACTGTGACAAGCAGCACGAAAGTCACAGCGAGCCCCAATCCCAAGGAAGTCTTCACATTCTTGCTCACGGCGAGGAATGAACACATGCCGAGGAAGAAGGCAAAAATCATATTGTCGACAAATATCGAGCGGAAGAATAAACTAATAATGTGTTCCATACTTATTTCTCCTCCTTATAAAAATATGAGCGATGAATCCAAATGACACATCCCAAAAGAATCAATGCCATGGCGGGCATGGTCATCATGCCATTGTTGAAATAACCCGCGTCGTAGGCTCCCTGGGGAATGATTTGGAAACCCAACAGACTACCACGTCCGAGAAACTCGCGGACCGCTCCAACGAGCACAAGGATGAAGGCATAGCCCAAGCCGTTGCCCAAGCCATCGAGGAATGAGGGCCAGGGAGAGTTTTGCATGGCAAAAGCCTCCAAGCGACCCATGAGAATACAGTTGGTGATGATCAGTCCGACATAAACCGAAAGCTGCACACTCACATCGTAGCTGTAGGCCTTGAGAATCTGGCTCACGATGGTTACAAGAGCCGCAACCACGACCAACTGGACGATGATTCGGATGCGTACTGGTATGGTCTTGCGGATGATGGAGATAATTACATTGGAGAATGCCGTGATGATGGTTACAGCAAGTCCCATCACAATAGCCGGCTTCAACTGGGAAGTGACGGCTAAGGCAGAGCAGATACCCAACACCTGAACCGCAATGGGATTGTTCTGGTTCAGCGGTGAGAGGAATGCCTCTTTATTTTGTTTACTGAATAATGCCATAATTACTTAACTCCTTCATTTTTTTCAATGAACGACTTGTATTTGCCAATGCAGTCCTTAAGCATAGCGTCAACGCCATTGGATGTCAGCGTTGCGCCCGTTACTGCATCTACCTCACAATCAGGATGCTCCTTGGCCTCTTTGGACACGCCAAGCACAACGTTGTGGCCGGAATCCAACACTTTCTTGCCTTGGAATTTTTCCTGCCAGCTCCTGTTGTCCTTAATCTCTGCGCCCAAACCGGCCGTCTCACTCTCGTGGTTGAAATACGCGCCATAAACATGGCTGAAGTCTGCATCCACTGCTATGTAGCCCCAGATAGGCCCCCAGAGTCCCATTCCATAGACGGGGACAACATACTTACGCTGGCCGTCAACATCACAGACGAAAAGGGCAAGCTTGCCTTGCTTATAGTCTTGGCTGTTGAGCTTGAAGCCATCGTTCTCGCCCGTATATTTGGAGAAGTCCTTGGGCAGTGTCTCATTGCCTGAGGTGAACACAACGTCGGCTTTCACCACTTCCTTGTATTTTTCCGCAGCTTGGCTGTTGCCCAGTCCGCGGATGTTGAGAGCTGCAAGAATCTGCTTTTTCTTGTCGAGGGCTACATTGGCATCCTGAGCAGGTTTGAGGGCCTGGAAAACAAATGCCAAGAGGAAAGCCACTATCACGACAAGGATGGCAGAGTAGGCTATCGTATAAGAATTTGAGTTTGTCTTCATAACTTCAGTCCTCCTTATTTAGCTACACGCTTTGCGCGACGTGAGATATTCGATTGAACCACGCAATAGTCTATGAGCGGCGCAATCATGTTGCCAAAGAATATGGCCATCATCATGCCTTCGGGATAACCAGGATTGAACACCCTTACCGTAATGGCCATGAAGCCGATGATGAAACCGTAAATGTATTTGCCAGTCTCGGTGCGTGCGCTCGTCACCGGGTCGGTGGCCATGAACACGGCACCGAAGCAGAAGCCTCCCAAAACCAGGTGCTCATACCAAGGAATCATCGCGCTTCCCGCTGGGGCCAAGGCTGAATAGAGAGCCGCGGTGAGGCCACCACCGACAAACACGCTGAGCATGGTCTTCCATGATGCGATGCCCGTCCAGAGCAGAATCACGGCACCGATGGCGATGGCGATGACACTCGTCTCACCGATGGAGCCGGGGATGAGTCCCGTCACCATGTCCCAGTTGAAACTTGGAGCGGCATTCTGTGCAAGCTCGCCCAATGGCGTAGCCTGAGTGAATGTTTCGGGGAGCTGGTTGCCCAATCCGCAGATGGTGTCTTGGGCAACCCACACCTTATCACCCGTCATCTTGGCCGGATAGGAGAAGAAAAGGAACATTCGGGCGGCGATGGCCACATTGAAGATGTTCATACCCGTTCCGCCGAAGATTTCCTTTGCGAAAATCACAGCGAAAGCCACGGCCAAGGCCAGCATCCACAAGGGGGTGTTGATGGGGATGATGAGTGGGATGATGATTCCCGACACAAGATAACCCTCCTGTATCTCCTCGCCTTTCCACTGGGCCCAGGCAAACTCTATGCCCAAGCCCACAATATAGCTCACAAGGATCTTGGGCAGCACTGCCAAGAAGCCATATAAGAACATGGCCCAGAAAGAAGCATCGGCCAGTTTGCCCGCCGCTGCGTAATTCTGATAGCCCACATTGTACATTCCGAACAACATAGCCGGCATCAGTGCGAGAACCACAAAACTCATGATTCGCTTGGAATCGAGGGCATCGTGGATGCTGCTTCCGCTTTGGCTTGTCTCACGAGGAACATAAAGGAATGTATCAAATCCGTCGTACAGGCTCTTGAAAGCGTGGAGCTTCCCGCCTTTCTCAAACGAAGGCTTGATACTGTCTAAATATTTTCTTAAAGACATATCGTTATGCGTTTTCTTTTCTTAAAATGTTCAATCCGTTGCGAACAATCTTCTGCAACGGCAGCTTGGAGGAATCCACAAACTCAGCAAGCGCAAAGTCTTCTGGACTAACCTCATAGATGCCCAACTGCTCCTGCTTGTCGATGTCGCCAGCTATAATGGCCTTGATGAGGTATTCGGCATAAATGTCCATAGGTAGCACCTTGTCGTATTCGCCGCTCATAATCAGATGGCGATGGCCGCCTTTGATGCGGGCATCAAGGTCATATTCCTTCTTCTTTCCAAAAAGCCATGAGAAATAACTGCGGGATACAGAGAACTCGTTGGTGCGAGGAAGAATCCATCCCAACAACTCATCGACATTGTCTCCCTCTGGGATGGCAGACACTACAGACGTATGGGCACCGAGGAAATCGTCGATGGTTGACTTGACGCCTGTTAGGGGATTGCCATTGAGCAGCCTGACATGCTCTGTAGTCTTCAGCCGGCCGTTCAACACGGCTTTGAGGGGTGTTCCGACGAGAGCATCCACATAGCAGGTCTCGCTCAACTCACTACCAGCCACAGCCACCGTACGCCTGAGGTTGACTTTCCCATCGAGGAAAAGACGGCCAAAGAAAATCACTGCCATGGGATCTACCGTCCAAACAATCTCCCATTTGTTGACGGGGGCTATATGGTTCACCTGCACACCGACGTTGCCTGCAGGACAAGGCCCATCGAAGACATTCACCTCCACGTCCTTAGCCTCGCACAGGGCTGAAGCCGTCTGGCGGGAGCCTATGCCCAAATAGGTCTTGGCTATCTTCGACAGAGCGGTGAGGCCAGCCTGGAAATAGTTCTCATTGCTTTCGAGCTCCAACTCAAAGTCGCTCTCAAGAGGCATGTCTCGCAACGCGGAAACAAAGATCCCCTTGGGCTGGTCTGTGGGTTGTGCGCTCACCGCATAAGGCAGCTGGTTGATGTAACCAAACAAACCGGAATCACACAAGCGTTTTTTCACGTCATCGGCCGTAAGTCCATTGACGTCTACACTTCCAAAGTCAACAAACTCCTGACTCCTGTCGGCTTTCACCTTCACGGCGAGCACCTTGCGGCGGTCTCCACGCTCTACGGCAGTCACCTCCCCACTCACGGGAGAGGCGAACTTGACCTCAGGACAGTTCTTGTTGACAAACAAAGCTTCGCCGGCATTGACATGGTCGCCCACATGAACCACCACTTTGGGAGAAACTCCCGTGAAATTGTCAGGCACGAGCGCAAACTCTTCTGCCTCGCCGGCCTGGCCTCTCACTTTCTTGGCGCTTCCTTTTAGGTTAATGTCTAAGCCCTTACGTAACTTAATTACATTTGCCATATTTTATAGAAGAATTAGATTGATTTTGCTTCACTTGTAATTTTGTGCAAATATAGTGAAAAAATGTGGCTCAGTAAAATAAATAGCAGCAATAAATTCGCCCAACCTAAGATTTTTAGTAATTTTGCAGCGTTTGAAAAGATTAAAGACCATCATCAGCGGCATTGTCTGGACATTTGTTCTTGTCTATCTTGCCATTATTGTATTGGCTTACATTCCGCCAGTACAGGCTTTCATTGGCTCTAAACTGAGCAGTGCCCTGGAGCGCAAATTGGGTACAAAGGTATGGGTGGGAAGAGTGAATTTGGGATTCCTCAACAGAATCATCATCGACGACGTAACCATCTTTGACCAGCACTCAGAGCGAATGATAGCCGCCACGCGCATGTCGGTCAAGTTCGATTATCTCCCTCTCACACAAGGCCGCATCGTCATCTCCTCAGCCCAGCTCTTCGGTCTGAATGCTAACCTTTATCGCGCGGATGCCCAATCCCAGCCCAATTATCAGTTTCTGCTCGACTCTCTGGCCTCAAAAGACACCACCCAGCACCCCCCCCTTGACCTTGCCATTCGATCGCTCGTCATCCGCAGGGGGCAAGTGGCCTACCGCCAAAGGGATGTCGCCGTTCAAAACGGTGTGTTCTCTCCTGAGAATCTGCATTTGTCTGATTTGAGCTTGCATACGATGCTGGATTGCTTGAAAGAAGATTCCGTCAACATCAACATGAAATCGCTGTCGGTCAAGGACAAGAGCGGACTCAGAATCCAGCAGCTGAGGTTCCATTTCGTGGCCAACAAGCAAAGGGCGCAGCTGACAGGCTTCCGGTTGCAGCTTCCCCACTCCCTCATTGAGCTTGCTCCTGCCACTTTGACCTATTCTTTTGACGGCAAGAATCTGCAAATGGCCTCATTGCAATACGACTTTCAGATTCTGCCCTCGCGCATCACGCCATCCGACTTGGCTCCCCTCGTGCCGATTCTTGGAAATTTCGACAAGCCCATGATGCTCGCCACAACTTTCAATGGCACTTCCACCGCACTCACCGTGGGCAACTTGTCGGTCAGCACACCTTCCAACAGTCTTATCCTTCAAGCAAAAGGCTCTTTGGGTAATATCGGTTCCAAGCCACGTTGGGCAGCGCAGGTGAGGCGGTTCAGCGTCAGCGACGCTGGAATGGGCTTCATCGCCGCCAACCTCGTACATAAGGTTCGCATTCCTGCGTTCATCACTCGATTGGGCAGCCTAACCTTCGTCGGAAATATGGGCGGTTACGGCAGCGACTTCGCCTCGAAGGGAATATTCGAGACTGGAGCAGGAACGGCAAACGTGGCCTTGGGCATCAGAAGAGGACACTTTTCTGGGCGTCTGGAGACCAGCGGACTCAACTTGAGACAAATCATGGACGATGAGCATTGGGGCGTGGTGTCTACACGAATCAATGTTGACGGCAAGATTCCCAATGGCACAAGAAACACATTGTCTGGCCTCGACCTTAATGTTAAAGGCATCATTCAGAGATTTGACTACAACGGCTACTCCTACAGCGACTTGGCCGTAGATGGAGGCCTCCATAAGGGCATCGCTGAAGGAAGATTGTCCATCAAGGATGCCAACATCACAGCCGACATAAAGGGCAAAGTGAGTCTCAACAAGGGATTGCAGTCGGCCAACTTCTTGGCAAACGTAGAACGCCTCAATCCCCACGCCTTGGGACTCACTCAGAAATATCCCAATGCGGTCTTCTCATTCCAGACCAAGGCCGACTTTTCGGGAAACAAACTGTCAACGGTGCGTGGAAGTATAGACGTTGACCATTTCAACATGCAGTCACCACAAGGCAGCTATTCCCTCGACCGCCTCCAGCTCTTCGCTTTCTCCCAACAAGGAGCCAGAACGCTCAAGATGGAGAGCGACTTCGGCGATGTCACTCTTACGGGCCGCTTCGACTACTCCACCCTGCCCCAGACTGTTGCCAATCTCGTCGGCAGCAAACTTCCCACCCTGCCAGGACTTCATTGGAACAAACAACACTACAACAACAACTTTACGGTCTCAGCCCACATCACGAAATCCGACTGGTTGAACCATTTCTTCAATGTCCCACTCACTCTGTCCCAACCGTTGACGCTCACTGGGTCCATTGACGAGAAACGCCAAATGGTCAATGTCAGTTGCGACCTGCCACAGTTCACCTATTCCAACAATGATTTCGAGCAAGGTATGGTGCGCCTTTCCACTCCCAACGACACATTGGTGGCCGACGTGAGCGTTAGGAAAGTGAACCCATCTGGAAGAAAGACCAACCTAAGCTTGCGCGCAAAAGCGGCCGGCAACAGACTCAACACGCTGTTGGCCTTTGACAACAACGCAGCCACAAGACTTCAGGGGGCTGTGGAGACTGAGACGCAATTCTTCAAGAACGATGAGGGGCAGAGCGCCTCCCATATCAGCATCCATCCCTCGATGATACTGGTTGGCGACACAGTTTGGAACATCGAGCCGGGAGACATCATCTACAGCAAGAACCGGCTGCTTGTCGACCACTTTTCCTTGGTCCACGGCGAGCAGCACCTTATCGTCTCTGGATTGGCCACTCCCAATAGGAATGATTCGCTCCTTGTTGATTTTCAGGATGTCAATGTCGCCTACATTCTCGATTTGGTGAATTTCGACGCCGTCTCGTTTGGTGGTCTCGCCACAGGACGTGGACACATCTCTGCCGCTTTCAGCCATCCTGAAGCCTCGGCGCGGCTTGTGGTAAGGAATTTCCTTTTCAACGAGGGTCGTATGGGCGACTTGCATGCCGCCGTGGAATGGAACAGACAAAAGGAGCAGATAGAGATTCGCTCCACAGCCAAGGACACCCTGCTCACGGCTGGCAATGTCTCAGAGAGAAGAACCGATATCAATGGTTGGGTCTCGCCCAAACGGAACGATATCCGACTCGACATCGATGCCCACGACACCCGGGGAGAATTTCTTGAGAATTTCTGCGCCAGCTTTATGGACGACACTCATATCCGTGCCAACGGGCGCGTCTCGCTCGTGGGGCCTCTCGACAGGCTTAACCTTTTGGGCAAACTTGTCGTCGATGGCGATGCCCTTATCAAGCCACTCAATTGCCGCTACACGCTTTGTCACGACACCATCTATGGACAACCCAACAAGATAGCCTTCCGCACCGACACACTAAGGGACAATCGTGGCGGCGTTGGATTGCTTAATGGCGCGCTCCACCATTCCAACTTAGGCCACCTCACCTACGACTTCCACATCCAAGCCGACAATCTCCGCGTTTATAACTGGAACGGCAAGGACGGTTCCTCTTTCTATGGCACCGTTTTCGCCTCCGGTACTTGCGGCATCAAAGGAGGCAACGGCGACGTGGCCATCAATTTGGATCTTACACCCACCAAAGACAGTGAGGTGGTATACGATGCCTCCTCCCCCTCTACACCAGAGAACCACGATTTCATCCACTGGCTGTCACGCGACAGCGACACGGTCAGCATCGGCCTCTTGCCCGCTCCCACGAAGCCGATGGACATTCCAAGCGACATCCACGTCAACTTCCTTATCCACACCAACCCCACGGCGGCGCTTCGGGTGGTCATGGACAAGGCAAGCGGCGACTACATCCTGCTGCGTGGCGATGGAACGCTTCGTGCAACCTATTATAATAAAGGAGCCGTGAACATCTATGGCAACTACAACATCCAGGAGGGAATCTACAAACTCACCATCCAGAACATCATCCGCCGCCAATTTGAATTCTCGCCCGGCGGCATGATAGCCTTTGGAGGCGACCCATACGACGCAAGGCTGAGTCTCAACGCCATGTATACGGTCAATGGAGTCAGTCTTGCCGACCTCAACTTGGGGCGATCGTTCTCGGGCAACAACATCCGCGTCAACTGCCTGATGAACATCACTGGCACACCTGCCTCACCTCAAGTGACGTTCGACATGGACATGCCCACGGTGGGCAACGACGCCAAGCAGATGATTATGAGCGTCATCAATAGCGAAGAAGAGAAAAACCAGCAAGTGCTTTATCTGCTTGCCTTGGGCAGATTCTATTCTCAGGGCGTCAACAACTCCGCAGCAGAGAGTTCCATGCAGCAGAGCCAGACCTCCCTCGCAATGCAGAGCATTCTTAGCGGGCAGATTTCGCAGCAAATCAACAATGTCTTGGGTACTGTCATCAACAATGCCAACTGGAATTTTGGCGCTAATATCTCCACGGGCAACGAGGGTTGGAACAATGCCGAGTATGAGGGTCTTGTCAGTGGACGTCTTTTCAACAACAGGCTGCTCTTCAACGGGCAGTTTGGCTATCGCGACAACGCCAATGCGACAACCAGTTTCATTGGCGATTTCGATCTGCGCTATCTCCTCAAGCCCAACGGCAACTTCGCTGTGCGGGTCTACAATCAAACCAACGACCGTTATTTCACTCGCAACAGTCTCACGACCCAAGGCGTTGGCATTATCTTGAAGAAGGACTTCAACAGTATTTGGGATTTGTTCGGGATAAAGCGGAAGAAGGCAAAATCCACGCAATAGCATTGCTTAGTGCGTCGTTCCATCCGCTCTGTGGCCTCTTCCTGTATTCGTCATAAGCACACACACTTTGGATGATTATCAGAGAGTAACAGAGCCTGCTCAATAAGTGACGTGAACAAGAGCCTTGGCAATTTTCCACACAGATCTCGCAGGTTGAGCCTCATTCTTACCCGCCCTCCTGTCTTCTTTCCTCTCATAACTGTAAAAACATAAAATGCCCGTACAAAGGTATTGTCTAATTCTGATGCAAAAATTAACTGTTTACTTATGATTAGAGCAATGGCATCTATTGAACAAATTATTTAATTCATCATGGTCATTCAACAAATAGACTTCATCTCGAACTGCTGATAATGCGACATTTATGGTTTGAATTTTCTTTCCTGAAGGAGACTCTACAACACGTAGCATTTCATTGCGCTCTACGGAAGTACAACGTTCAGAATATTCAGCCATACCTTTCAGCTTAGCAACAGAGTCAGCATACCCTGTAAAATGAGGTTCAAGCACGGAAAATTCAAACTTATCATTCACCTTCCTAACAATAATAAAATCTGGAAATAGAGGCTTTAATTTCGTACCAGATTTATATTGAATGCAAAGTGATGATTCCTTGTTTGGAATATTTCGCAACCAACAGACAAATCCTTCCTTCTGTCTTTCTGCCTGAAGAATATCATCCTCCCATGTGTCAAGTTTGAACACGGCGTTGCCCGCACCATCACAATACAGATGGTCTTTATAGATTTGACCATCAGGATTCTTGCTTGTAACTATTAAGTTCACCACTGGGGCCTTTCCCTGAGCAAAACGGGAAATAACAGATAAATGTTATACCTAAAATCCGCAACTGTATGATTTCTCTCTTGAATTGAAGAAAAGTTTCATA